>Ga0209347_1000219_pt1 | contig 159087 bp, 172 predicted proteins | sample AutmiccommuBRH23_FD_187382 | JGI IMG/M metagenome (GOLD analysis project Ga0209347, IMG submission 187382) | Deep subsurface microbial communities from Mt. Terri, Switzerland - Autotrophic microbial communities BRH/23 (SPAdes) (version 2) | ecosystem: Environmental > Aquatic > Deep subsurface... | reverse complement strand
AATGTTTTCATTTCTTTTGCCCATCAGCACCCGACTCCTTTTACAGTCAGTTATTCATCTCCGTTTATTATATACTAAAACAGCAAATAACAGTTAGTTCAATATGGTAATAGCACTACTTTAGGCTTGGTCAGTAGAGCTGTTGTAAAACCCGCTCGAAGTAAATATAATACTACTCAGGAGTCAGGAGTCAGAATGAGAGAACGGTTTATCGTCTAGAACTATTCAGAATTCTGACTACTGAATTCTGAATACCTGAATAGTAACTATATAATGTCTTAGTGTGGGTCCCGGGTCTTATTACTGAACGCCGGGGCAAGGGAGGAGGGGGTTGCCTGTGGATGCATCTGGTGAACTGACCGTCAGGCAGGGTACGTTTTCGGGCCGGGACAAATTCAGGTTTTTATGTCATGAGGGCCTTGAGTGTTTCGGTAAATGCTGCCGGGATATAAATATTTTCCTTACCCCTTATGATGTGCTGAGAATTAAAAATATCCTTAATATGCCTTCGTGGGAATTTCTTGACCGATATACCGTGCTTTTAACCGCAGGACATAGCGGTTTTCCTGTGGTTGTTGTAAAGATGCGGGAGGATGCCAATCTGGTTTGCCCCTTCGTCACGCCCGGTGGCTGCAGCATATACGGCCATCGTCCCTGGTCATGCCGCATGGCGCCTTTGGATATCAGGGGGGAAGATGCCTTTCGCATCGCCTTTGACCCTTCCTTCTGTCATGGGCTGATGGAAGATAGGGAATGGGATGCGCTGGAGTGGATGCAAGACCAGGGGTTGGAAAATTATGACCCTGTGGAAGAGCAGTTTGGCCGTATACCCCTGGCCATAAAAATGAGCGGGAAAAAGGAAAAGGACAGGCAGGTGGTGGATGTTTTTTACAACACCTGCTACAATATCGATTTGTTCAGGGAATTTGTATCCAGAAAAAGTTTCCACTATGTCTTTAACGTTCCCCGGGAGTCGATAGAAAAAGCCCTGGGGGATGAAGTTGAATTGCTGAAATTCGGTATTGACTGGCTTTTGTCGGGTATAGATTTTAAGAAGGCCGGTAAAATAATGGAAAAAATAAAACATTAAATTTGCAATTCCTTCGCACTCCCCTATATTTGGGACGGAGTGCGATATTATTTATACTTTTAACAGCTTGCTGCACATATAAATTAATAATATTTGTTTTGGGTATATTAAGAGAAATACTTATCAAGGGGGATAAAAATGGCAAAGGCTACAGGTATCGTCAGGCGCATCGATGATTTGGGCAGGGTGGTCATTCCCAAGGAATTGCGCAGGAACCTGAAGATTAGAGAGGGCGATCCCTTGGAGATATATGTTGACCGGGGCGGGCAAATCATGCTGAAGAAATACAGTCCGATTATGGAACTGGGTACCTTCGCCCAGGAATACGCCGAATCGCTGTATGAAGCCCTGGGACATCTGTCCATAATTACCGACAAAGACAACGTGGTCTCCGTGGCGGGAAACAACGCCAAGGATTTTACATCCAAAACCATTGGCCAGGTGGTTGAAGATGTCATGGAAAAAAGAAAGGTTCAGATGTTTTCGGATAACGTTATCATAACCGCCGACGAGAGGGTTGTCTGCAGTACTGCGGTTATAGCGCCCATTATATCCGGAGGTGATCCCATTGGCTCGGTGATCATTGCTTCCAGGGAAGGAGCCGTGATGGGTAATCTGGAAAGCAAGCTGGCGGAAACGGCAGCCGGTTTTCTGGCCCGCCAGATGGAGCAATAAAACGGATACAGGGGTGTATTTATGTCGTTCCATACATAGAGGGGCAGTCTTACGACTGCCCCTCGAGCATTTTTACCTATTGGGCTGCGGGCAAGATTTTAATGATTGTTTTGTAATCCTGGCAAAGGTCTGTAGGGGCGGGGCGTAGAATACTTTCTGCAGCGAACAGAAAGGGAGATAAAAATGCAAAAATATCGTCGGGAATTACTGGAAAGCCTTGCAGAGGGCAGTCTTACCGGGCTGGAGATGAACCATCAATTCAATTTTGAGTGCCAGGACGACTGTATGGGGCGCTGTTGCAACACCATTAGTATTATGCTGGACCCCTGGGATGTGGAAATAATGGCCCGTCACCTGGGTATGCCGGGCAGGGACTTTCTTAAAGAATACTGCATTTACGAAATAGATCGTGGGTATGGCTGGCCCTTTGCCAGGTTCAGGCACGCAGAGAAGGGCCCTTGCGCTTTCATGTTAAAGGACGGGAAATGCAGGGTGTATCCGGCGAGATCAAGGAACTGCCGCACCTATCCCCTGGGCAGGGCGGTGAGGGCCAAAGCTCCAGAAGAGGGAGGGGGCCTGGAGGAAATGTTTTTCATGGTGGAACGCCAGCCTTTTTGCTTCGGTAACAGGGGCAGGCGCACCTGGACGATTCAGGATTGGCTGGATGATGCTGATGCTCTGAAGATGTACCAATTATTTGACCTTTATATGGACGTTATAAATTATTGCACCGGTGAGCTGCAAAGCAGGGCTTGGATGTCCGACGCCGTGTCCTCCATGATGGCGCCTTTGCTGTTCGGCCCGGATATGCTCCGGGAAAGGCTGAACATCGACCCGGATCAGGTAGGCCACGAAGAGTTCTACCGTCGGCGCATGAAGGCGCTGAAAGCAGTGTTAACCGACATAGCAGGGGGATTTGGCTTCGGACCGGCGGTGGGGGGTGGCAAGGAGGAAGGTTCTGTAAAAATAATGGACAGGATGAAGGACATACTGGTTAACGGTTAAAACTGGAGAAATTGCAAAAAGGTTTTTGTAAATGCGAAACGCAGTGATCAGGCTGCGTTTATTTTTTTAAAGCAGTCGATTTTAGGCGTTATCCTGCATACTGTTTTAACAGGTGGCCGCCCCTGACGCGGGGCCGGTATCACCTGGGACAACGGGGTCCCGGACAATGCGCCCAGGGTTGCCGGGAACGCCGGCCCCGGGGAGAATACGTAACAAGGGAGGAAATGCCAACAATGTGCGGGATTGCCGGCTGGATAGACTGGGATAAGGATTTGAATCAGCAGGGGCGTATTCTTGCTGTCATGGCGGAGACGTTATCCTGTCGGGGGCCTGACGCGGAGGGGATGTGGCTGTCGAAGAGCGCCGGCCTGGCCCACCGGCGCCTGGTGGTGGTGGACCCGGAAGGGGGAGGCCAGCCCATGACCCGCAGGCGGGGGGAGAGGGTGTATACTGTTTCGTACAACGGGGAGTTGTACAACACCCTGGAACTGAGGAGGGAACTGGAGAGCCGGGGTCATACATTTTTAACACGCAACTCGGATACAGAGGTTCTGCTCATCGCCTATGTGGAATGGGGCACCGCCTGCGTTGACAGGTTTAATGGTATTTTTGCCTTTGCCATCTGGGATGAGGCGGGTCAAAGGCTATTTATGGCCAGGGACCGGCTTGGCGTAAAGCCTCTATTTTATGCGCACAGGGGCAATTCATTTATTTTTGGCTCCGAGTTAAAGGCCCTGCTTGCCCACCCGGATATTTCGCCGGAAGTTGACGCGGAGGGACTGGCGGAAATTATTGTCATGGGACCTTCCAGGACACCTGGCCAGGGCATATTCAGGGGGATTTCCGAGGTGAGGCCCGGCCAGTGCCTGGTTTATAACCGCAACGGGGTTCATTTACGCCGCTACTGGAACCTGGAAAGCAGGCCTCATGACGACGGCCTGGAAAAAACCGTCGCCACGGTAAGGGAACTTTTGCAGGATACCGTGGAGCGCCAACTGGTGGCCGATGTGCCGGTATGCTGCTTTCTTTCCGGAGGGCTTGACTCCAGTGCCATTACCGCTTATGCGGCTGGTGCTTTCCGCCGCGCAGGCATGGATAAAATCCATACCTATTCCGTTGACTATGTGGATAACGATAAGAATTTTACCCCCACCCGGTTTCAGCCCAATAATGATGCTGACTGGGTAAAACGTGTGGCGGATTTCCTGGGAACCATACATCACTATATATATGTCGATACTCCCGAACTGGTGGAAGCCCTGAAAAACGCTGTCAAAGCCAACGACCTGCCAGGCATGGCCGACGTGGATTCATCACTGTATCTTTTCTGCCGGGAAATAAAAAAGAATGCCACCGTAGCCCTCTCCGGTGAATCCGCTGATGAAGTTTTCGGTGGTTACCCGTGGTTCCGGGAAAAAGATATCTTGAACTCCGAAACATTCCCCTGGATCAGGATGACTTCGCAGAAGGCAGGGCTTTATACCCCCGAGGTGGTGGAAAAGATAAAGCCGGAGGAGTACGTGGCCGGGCGCTACTCGGAGGCCCTGGCCGAGGTACCCCGCCTGCCGGGCGAGGGTAGCCGGGAAAACCGCATCAGAGAAATGTTTTATTTAAATATTACCAGGTTCATGCCTACCCTGCTGGATCGCAAGGACCGTATGAGCATGGGCGTCGGCCTGGAGGTAAGAGTACCTTTCTGTGACCACCGCCTGGTGGAATACGTGTGGAACATTCCCTGGTCAATGAAAACATACGGGGATATGGAAAAGGGCATTCTAAGGCGGGCGCTGGTTGATGTGCTTCCCGCCGATGTTCTGGAGCGTCGCAAGAGCCCTTATCCCAAGACGCACAACCCGTCCTATCTGGCGGCTGTGAGGTCATGGCTGTTACAGATTCTTGATGACTCTACATCACCCCTGCTAGACCTGATTGATGTCAATGCAGTAAGGGACATCGCCACTAACGGGGCCCCGTCCTTCAGCCCGGCCTGGTTCGGCCAGCTCATGGGAGAGGCGCAGCTGCTGGCCTATCTGGGGCAGCTTGACACCTGGCTGCGGGAGTATAAGGTAGTGATTGTATAAGTCGTTTGCAAAAAATTTATTTAGATTACAGTTTTGTGGGTTATTTTTTTTATCGCAGTTAATTAGCCGGGGGAAACCACTGTAAGGTATCATAAAACGAGAAAAAATTATAGCCGGTTAGTAAATAGTTAACTAATCGGTTTTTTTGTGTTATGATAATGATTAAATATTCGCAATATTCTGAGGGGAGTTGTGTGTTTTGGAATTTAAAACATTGATTTATGAGATGAAAGAAGAAAAGGTAGCTTTTATTACCCTGAACCGTCCGGAAAAATTTAACCCCTTAAACAATGAACTTGCCCGGGAAATGAAAGAAGCAATGGATATGGCGGAAAAGGATGAAGATGTCAGGGTGCTGGTACTTACCGGCGCCGGCAAGGCGTTTAGCGCCGGGGGGGAATTGTCTGTACTGGAGGCGGCGGACACCGTGGGGAAAAAGAGAGAAATACTGGACAGTGTCGCCATGATTATCAAGACCGTGGAGAGCTTCAGCAAGCCTCTGATAGCCGCGCTTAACGGCGTGGCCGCCGGTTCCGGTACAGCCCTGGCACAGCTCTGTGATATTATTGTGGCTTCCGACAAAGCACGTTTTGCGCCCAATTTCGTCAATGTTGCCCTGGTGCCGGACGGCGGGGCATCCTGGTGCCTGGCCCGCAGGGTGGGTTATCAGAAGGCCGCCGAGCTGATGCTCACCGGGACCGTGCTGGACGCCCGGGAAGCACTGGCCCTGGGCATATATAACCGGGTGGTAGAGCATGAACGCTTGAACGACGAGGTCCTTGCTCTGGCCCGATCCCTGGCCCAGGGTCCGGCCAAAGCAATGGCGCGGATAAAAATGTTGCTTAAGGCCAGTTTGAGCAGTAACCTGGATACTCAGATTGAGCTTGAGGCATCCTGTCAGCTGCTGGCCTTGTCGGAAGACGACTTTGCCGAGGGGGTCAGGGCTTTTTATGAAAAACGCAAACCAAGTTTTAAATAGACTCTAGCGTAATGTATCCCGGTGGCCGCCAATTAGCGCCGCCGGGTTTTTTATCCTGTTCCAGATTATGCGGTAATAGGGCAGCCTGTCCACATTTTTTCCGGTTACCAGGGCCGTTTCGGCAATCAGTTCGCCGCCTGCCAAAAGCCGCATTCTGCCGGCCGGAAAGTTTTTCTGCACCGGTGCTGCAAGCATATCTCCACTGAAGATCTCCCTTTCTATAATCTCCCCGCTATCCCTGGGTACAGTGACATAAAGATCCCTCTGCACGGTGAGGGGAGCCACCGGAGTATTGCCGTACTGGATTTTTATCGACGAGACAATATCCCCCGCCCTGACGGCGGCGATTCTGTCAAAGTTCTCAAAGCCGTAATCCAGCAGCCTGGAGGAATCGGCATAGCGGTCACCGCTGTGCAGGACTACAGCTATCAGGCGGCGGCCATCCCGGTAGGCGGAGGACACCAGACACTTACCGGCGGCACTGGTAGTGCCTGTTTTAACCCCGTCGGCCCCCTGATAGCCCCATAACATTTGATTGGTGTTGCTCAGTTGCCTCCGGCCGCCCGGCCCGCTGATGAGGTGGTTTTTAGTCGATACTATATTGTGGAATACCGGGTTGGCCAGGGCGTACCTGGTGATGAGGGCCAGGTCGTAGGCGGTAGAGAGGTGTTTTTTGTCCGGGAGGCCGTTGGTGTTGCTGAAATTTGTGTTATCGGCTCCCAGCAGGTGGGCTGCCTGATTCATCATATTAACAAAGTTTTTTTCGTTTCCGGCCACATGTTCCGCGATGGCCACACAGGCGTCGTTACCCGAATGCATCAGCGCCCCGTACAGAAGTTCCTCCAGGGTAAGGCGCTCACCGGTTTGCAGGTAAACACTGCTGCCCTCCACGTTGGCGGCATGCTTGCTGACCGTGGCGGTTCCTTTTAAATTACCGCACTGTATGGCGACCAGGGCGGTCATTATTTTGGTGGTACTGGCGATGGGCCTTGGTTTGCTGGCGTTTTTGGCGTAGAGCATCTGCCCGGTATCTGCGTCCATTAGCACCGCCGAGGCCGCTGTTATCGCAATACCCACTTTTCTGACATGTTTTTCCTTGGTGGTTGCCGCCAGGGCAGGCTCATAGATATACAGCACATCATTGGTAATTCCTGCCGTCTTTCCGCAGGCTATACCGCACCAGGCCAAATTTACCAAACAGACCAAGGCCAGAACCAGAAATAATTTTTTAATGCTCAATTCCGCAGTCCCCCGTGAGCTTTTTTCCCGTTATAGGTTGCCCCGGGCAAAATAAAGTATGTTACCGGAAAGTACAGAATTGTGTAGTGGGGTGGCTTTTTCCAGAATGTTCTTTTCCTGGTAATTAAGGCATATAGAATATTGTTCGGACAGGTTGGGAGCTTTCCGGAAAGGAGGTACTAGATGGCTTTTTTTATGCTGTTTTAGGTATGCTGTGCTGGGGACTTGCCCCGCTTTTTGGCAAACTTGGACTGTACAATGTTAATCCTGTGACAGCCCTTACCATAAGAACCATTATTGCCGGCAGCATCGTAATGGGGTGGTTAATAGGCACCAGGGGTTTTCATCATTTTCTGGAAGTACCACCGCTGTTCTGGCTATTTATCAGTATTGAGGCTATACTCGCCACTCTGCTGGGGGACCTGGCCTATTTCGCCGCCCTGAAAAAGGGCAACATCAACGATGTTACTCTGGTATTATCCTGTTCCCCTATAGTTACCATGCTGCTGAGCTATTTTTTCCTGGGTGAGGTGGTGGCGGGTTACCAAATTATAGGAGTTGCACTGATTACCGCAGGGCTAATCTGTATAAGCATGAATTAGGAGAGGAGGCCGCTGAAAAACTGCGCCTGGCGTTTAAGGTAAGGGGACACACCTTCTGTGTTGCCTTAATTCTTACCTTTTAACAAATTTCTAGAAGGAATGTCCCCAACGAATGCTCGCCGTACAGTATTAATTGGGGACATTCCTCCGAAGGAGGTGTGTCCCCTGACCTCTGACCTACCAGTACGCTCCGCGCTGTTCGGCTTCGCCTTCCGCGCCATGCTTGTTTTTGAGTGGCCTCTGAATGACTCTTTAGAGGCCGCTGAACTCGTTCGATCAGTGTCACCCTGGAGGATGCCGGCATATACAGGGTGTATATTGATTCAGCGAGGTGAAAGTTTCATTGAATACACCCAGCCAAACACCCATACTATCCGCCCTCAAAAGATACATAGATGATAAGACGATCAGGTTTCACATGCCCGGCCATAAGGGGGGCGGGATGGCCGGCAATGCTCTGGCTGATTTCCTTGGAAAAACTGTGTTTGCGGCTGATGTTACCAATGTGCCTGGGATGGATGATTTGCACCAGACCTATGGGGTGATTAAAGAGGCCCAGGAGATAGCGGCTACAACCTTTGGCGCCGATTATACTTATTTCCTGATTAACGGAAGTTCCTGCGGCCTGCAGGCCATGGTGATGACAGTTTGCAACCCCAGGGACAGCATTTTGGTTCCTCGCAACATGCACCGTTCAATACTGAGCGGTATAATTTTGAGCGGCGCCGTACCAGTTTTTTTTAGGCCGGAATATCACCGGGAATATAATATCCCCTTGGGAGTTACAGCGGAGAGCATAAACAGGTGTCTGGACCGTCACCCTGGCGTGAAGGCGGTTATGCTGGTCAATCCTACTTATCACGGCATAACATCGGACATTTCTTCCATAGCCAGGATAGTCCACGATAGGGGAATTCCTCTGCTGGTGGATGAGGCCCATGGACCACACCTTTATTTCCACAGAGAACTACCCCCCACCGCCATGGATTGCGGAGCGGATGCCGTAGTTCAGGGGACCCATAAAATTCTTTCGGCTTTCACCCAGGCATCCATGCTGCATCTGAAGGGGAGGCTGATAAACAGACAGAGGCTGGAAGCCACTCTGAGGCTGCTCCAGAGCACCAGTACCTCCTATCTTCTTTTAGCCTCGCTGGATGCCGCCCGGGCCCAGATGTCGACACAGGGCAGGGAATTAGTGCAACATGCCCTGGAATTGGCCGGTTACATAAGGTCGGAGTGTAATAAAATACGGGGCCTGTCATCCTTTGGCGTAGAGATTATAGGTAAAAGCGGGGTGTCCGGTCTGGATCCCTGCAAGGTGACTATTTCCGTAAAAAACCTGGAAGTAACAGGTTTGTGGGTCGAGCAGTGGCTCAGGGCAAACCGGAATATTCAGGTGGAAATGTCCGATGTATTTAATATTCTTCTAATAGTTACCTCTGGCAACTGTCAGCAAGAAGCCATATACCTGCTACAGGCACTGCGGGAAATGAGTGAAATGCCGGACAAAAATTGTTCTGGTACGGCTTGGCAGAGCAATTTGACCGATTTTAACCTTTTGCCGGATATTCCGGAGCTGCTAGTCTCACCCAGGGAGGCATTTGGCTCCCCGGTGAATGTTCTGCCCCTTGAAAATACCGTGGGCAGGATAAGCACCGAAATTATTAGCTGCTATCCACCGGGAGTACCGGTAATTTGCCCCGGAGAGAGAATAACCCGGGAGGTTATAGAGTACCTGCTGACCATGAGGGATCTGGGTATTCATTTCCAGGGTTGCGCCGATCCCGCACTTAATACCGTCCGTGTGATGGAGAGTTAGCAGGCCGTTGAAAAACTGCGCCTAGCGTTTAAGGTAAGGGGACACACCTTCTGTGTTGCCTTATTTCTTATCTTTTAACAAATTCCTGGAAGGAATGTCCCCAACGAATGCTTGCCGACCAGTGCTCACGTACTACCAGTACGCTCCGCGCTGTCCGGCTTCGCCTTTCGCGCTATGCTTGTTTTTGAACGCCCTGAGGTGTACAGATCTTGCTTAGTTTATCTTTTTTGCGGCCCGCGTTCCATTATGCGGGGGAAGGCGTTATAATAGCTCGTCCCCTTGTCTTTGGTGAGTACTGTCCCGCCCGGTTTTTCTACTGTTACCCACGACTTGACAATATAGCCGTCCATGCCGGGCATTACTTCTTTTTCCGTGCCGGGCTGGAGTGAGGGGTTGAAGCGGTATTCTGTCCAGAATACCGCTCTTTTTATGACCTTGTGGTGCCAGGTAACCCGGGGCGGTTTTTTACTGCCGTATAGCGCCATGAACAGTGAGTTGCCGACCTTGCGGGACCAGATAAGCACCGGGGTGCCGGTATCATTTAAAAAGCGAAAATCCCTTACGCCGTAATAAACCGTAGCGTCTTGTCCCGGTGGCACATAAGGTACAATCATGGAATGTGAACTGCGCATGACTATTTGCATATCACTGAAAGTTACCACATTGTACAGCATGGTGGCGATCTTGCATACCCCGCCGCCCACCGTGGTTACCAGGTGGTTGCCGGCATAGGTGGGTCCGTCACGGTAGCCCCGGTGGCGGGCATAGGGCCCGATGGTATTGTTCTGTGAAAATATTTCCCCCGGCTTCACCATCGTGCCAGCCAAATGTTCCGCCGCCAGGGAAATATTGTAAGCTTCCGACAAGATGGGATCATGAAGGGTGGCTTTATATGCTGCCATCAGCACGGGGGTATTGTTCTTTTTAACGGCTTCCAAAAATACCGTGTCTTTTTCCCAGGGCAGGGGGCCTTGATAGGGTTTTTCCATATCCTTGAAATCCCTGTATATCTTGTAATCGTCCGATGTGGTTTCCTGAGGGTGGGTTTGGTTCTGGGAAAATGATGGTGTTAGCAATAATAATGAACTTATAAGAATAGCTATTGCAAGGAGTGGTATTTTTTTCATAAAGTACCTCCAGCTATAAATAACATTAAACATGGGAAATGTTTTGTACTTATCATATTATGTTCAAAATTCATTTATATTAAGAAAACGTTATTAGACAAATATATCATTTACTACCTTCAATTGCCTTGGCGAAATGAATGGATAAACGTATAATTTATTGGTATTCCATGTTACAATTTGGACATTGTGCTTCCCGCGACTAAATTAAATATTTCAGCATGATAGACGGGAGTGGGTAGTATATGATGAAAGATAAAACAGAATTAGTATTATTAATCGTGGTAGCCTGTTCCGTAATGTTTATCGCCGGCATCTACATGCTGTCCGGCAGCCCGGGCACGGTGGAAAAACCATTGTGGCAGGTACTCAGGGAAAAAAACACCACAACTGTTACCAAGATTGTTGTGGACAAGTCCGAGGGTACCCTCAGCCTGTATGCGCGCAATAAGTGGCTGAAGTCGTACTGGGTTGAATTTGGTGAGGGTGGCGCGGGGGATAAGCAGTATGCCGGTGACAAAAAAACGCCGGAGGGAAATTTTTATATCACAGAAAAATCTGTCCTGTCTCCTTCCGATAAATATCTGGGATCAAGGTGGATGAGGCTCAGTTATCCCAATATTGAGGATGCAGACCGGGGGTTGCGTCAGGGGCTTATTGACCGCTACACCCGGGACGCGGTGGTGGCGGCCTTTAGCAGCGGCAAAACCCCTCCCCAGCGAACGGCTCTGGGCGGCGGTATTGGCATACACGGGGGAGACAAACCTGAATTTGGAGATAACTGGACCTGGGGCTGCATAGCCCTGTCCAACAGTAACGTAGAAGACTTCTATAACTATGTAGCTGTCGGCATACCAGTGGTAATACAGAAATAATTGATACTCATAAAGGCCTTTATGCCAGTTAACATTAATACGGTTTATACTAACGTAAACAGTTTGTAAATAGTTTATGGTAATGCTGCCCGCAAGGGCTTTTTCTTTTAGGTTGTAATAATTGGCTTTTTTGGTTACAATGTTTAGGAAAATTTATTTGCACAGATTGGGAACATTTCTTTGCGAGTTAAAAAGAAGGTATTCAAACAACCAAAGAAGGTGTGTCCCCTTTCCTAAGAAGAGAGGTGCTTTTTTGAAAAGGGTGGTTAGCGTGAGCCTGGGCTCTTCGTTACGGGATCACCGGGTGCGGGTTAACCTGCTGGGAGAGGAATTCGAAATCAGCCGGCAGGGTACGGACGGTGATATTGACCGGGCTCTGGCCTTGCTCGAAGAACTGGACGGAAGTGTGGATGCCATAGGCCTCGGAGGTATAGATGTTTACCTTTATGCCGGAAAGACCAGATATACCGTAAAGGACGGTCTCAGGCTGCTGGAAGCGGTTAAAAAAACACCTGTGGTTGACGGCAGCGGCCTTAAAGACACCCTGGAAAGGCAAACGGTATACTACCTGCGGGAACACAGCAACCTGATACCCCCAGGGTCGAGGGTTTTGATGGTGAGCGCCGTGGACCGCTTTGGCATGGCCGAGGCTTTTGTTGAGCTGGATTGTGATGTTACATACGGTGACCTTATATTTACAGCAGGCATTCCATATCCCATAAAAACTCTGGCGGAGCTGGAAGAAATAGCTCGCAAGACGCTGCCCGAAATGGTCAAACTGCCCTTTCATATGCTATACCCCACCGGGAAAAAACAGGATACCAGGGATGATGTTAAAGTAAAAAAATTTGGCTACTATTACCGTGAAGCCCAGGTTCTGGCCGGAGATTTTCACCTGGTAAAAAGATATATGCCGGACGATTTATCGGGACAGACTGTTATTACCAACACAACCACTCAGGATGACATAGCTTTCTTAAGGCAGTGCGGAGCCGGGACGCTGGTGACCACGACCCCTGAACTGGAGGGCCGCTCTTTCGGTACCAACGTCATGGAGGCTGTTTTGGTGGCTATTACAGGAAAGGGATGGCAGGATATAACAGCGGGAGAATATCTGAAATTGCTGGAGCTTTTGGATTTCCGGCCCAGAATTGTAGAATTGAATTAAGGTCAGGCAGCACGAGGGGGACAGTACCAAAAATGGCCACACACCAGGAAATTACCGATAGCCTGAAGGCTTTCGCCGAAGGATACAACTCCAATAAAAGACTACAGACAATGAACAGGGATTGGAACCGGGTTATCCAGGTGCTCACCACGGATATAGAATCCGCCCACACACTGGAATTAAAAGACGGGGAGCTGCGTTTTTGGGAGGGAGCTGCGGACAAGCCGGATTTGACAGTGCTAGCTGACAGTGAAACCCTGGCTGATATGTTTTACGGAGATATAACTCCCACGGAGCCATATATGAACGGAACCCTGAAGATTATGGGTTCCGAGGATGATATAGTCAGGCTGGATTTTATATCCTTACTTATATGGGGTGAATGATGATTAAGCTGAAGAAAGTCCTAACTCTAAGAACTATAGTTGCCACTAGCGCTGGCCTTACTCTGGCCAGTTCGTCATTTGTGGCGGCAATTCAGATGGCCGGCTTCCTGGCCGGGGATTCCGCCTGGATCGCCATTATGGTGGGGGGTATGCTCTGCCTGGGGGCGGGCGCCTGCTTTTCCGAGCTTAACGGCATGCTCCCCTCGGCGGCGGGCATAAGACTGTATTTCGGGCGGGCCTTCGGGGACACGGTGGCTCTGGCGGTTTCCCTGCTTTATATGTTTGTAGTGATGTGCGTGGTGGGGGCCGAAAGTTATGTACTGGGAAACATATTGAGCGAGGCCTTGCCTGTGGTGGCCCCGGTGGTCTGGATTTTGTTCATGTTTGTAGTGGTTACGTTAATGAACATCCGGGGGATAAGGCTGGCGGGTAACTTCCAGGACATGGTGACTTATGGTCTGATGGTTTCCTTGATAGTACTTGCTTTTGTGGGATTTTACCATACCGGTTTTAGGTTTACCACTCCAGTTGCGCCAGGAGGCATAGTACCGGTAATTAACGCTGTGGCAGTAGGCGTTTTTTTGTACGTAGGCTTTGAATGGGTAACACCGCTTGCTGAGGAGGTTACCGAAAGCCGCCTGATAGCCAGGGGTATGCTGGTGGCGGTGGGGCTTTTAAGTATTATATACTCGCTGATTACCATGGCCATGACCTCTGCCGTGCCCCGGGAGGCCATAGCCGGCTCACCGGTGCCCCTGCTGGTTTTCGCCAGGTATGTTCTGGGTGAGGCGGGGGTACTCTGGGCAGTGGTGATATGCTTAGCTTCCTCCATTACCACCTTTAACGCCGGGCTAATCAGCGTATCAAGGTTTTTTTATGCCTCCGCCAGAGAGAACGTGCTACCCAGAGTGTTCAGTAAAATAAGTATGCGATATTTTACCCCGTGGGTTGCTATACTGGGGGTTTTGGCGGTGGCGCTGATAGTATCCATGCTGGTGCTGATTACCGGACGCTATCTTGTGCTGCTGAACACGGCGGCGGCCATGGAGTCCATAGTGTATGCCATGTCCGGGGCAGCTGTTCTGGTGCTGAGGAAAAAGTCACCCGGACTGCCGCGTCCGTATATTGTGGCGGGAGGTGCTGCCGTACCCGTTTTAACAATAGCAGTTTTTTTCTTGCTGGCGTTGTCTGTAATGGCTTTCGATCCTGTAACGGCGGTCAGTATCCTGGCCGGTCTGGGAATCAGCTTCTGGTACGTAATGAAGGTTGTTCCGGTGCTTAAAGAAAAGAACAGCGCCAGGCGTCCAGCTGCCCGGCGCCGGCCCGCACCGGTTTCTGAAAGCCAGCCTGAGGCCATTCCGGCTGGGACAGATACTGGTTCTAAGCCTGAAAAAGTATAACCCGGCCAAAGCCGGGTTTGTCTTAATCAAAGAGATTTTCCAGCATGTTCAGCAGGCCCTTCTTTTTGTGATGCTTATGGTGGTAGTTGTCGTGGTCGTCAAGATGCTTATAATTGTCTTTATGCTCTTTTTCATAATAGTGCTCGTAATCTTGCTGGTATTCCCTGGCCTTGCCCATAAGTTTTTCCAACTCCCCGCGGTCCAGCCATATACCCCGGCAGCGGGGGCACGCATCAACCAACACTCCTGATTTTGTTGTTTCCTGCAATTCTTCGGTACACCTGGGACAGTGCAAACCTAACCCCCCTTTTTATTTTGTTAGCATTATTTTACACTTTTTATAGCCGATAATCCAGTTTATTTGAGTCCCAGGGACTGATAAACCTTGGCGTTTACCGAGTTATCGAAGGGGAGATGAGCTTCTTTCCGGTATTTTATAACAACCTCTTCCATTTGCTGTCCCCAGATGCCATCCACAGTTATTTTATAACCCAGTCTTTGCAATGCACTCTGTACTTCCATTACCGCTGCTCCGCGATCTCCCTTTCTGAGTATTTTGTATGTGGGTTCCATATAGTTGAAGGGATTGCCCACGATGATTATCGGCGCGCCTGCCGGTATCCAGGGAAACATTTCCTCAACGTGGCTGTTGAACATGCGGATACAGCCGTGACTCTGGTAGCCTCCAATGGAGTAGGGTTTGTTGGTGCCGTGGATGCCGTAAATGCCCCATGGCACATTAAGCCCCAACCAGCGGGTACCGAATCCTGTTCCCCAGTTCCTGGCCTTGCGAGCCACCTTCCAGTTGCCTATTGGTGTAGGTGTTTCATGCTTGCCCAGGGCTACAGGGAAGGTTTTGTACGGCTTGCCGTCAGAAAACACGGTAAGTTTTCTCCTTTTAGTGTCAATTATTATACTAATCTTGCCCCCGGGTGGGGGTAACACCTTGCTGCTGAACGGCTCGACGGCTCTGCCCAGGGTTTCCCAGGTTCCCCCGTTGACCACCCCGTCTGGATTAAGCCCCTGATTCAACTGGAAATTTTTCACCGCCTGATATGTGTGCTGGTCATAAACACCATTACTGGGACTGTTGAAAAAACCCAGCCCGTGCAGCATTTTTTGAACTCCGAGGACGTCCTCTCCGGTGAGGGCCGGGTTTTTTAGGGTAAGTTCCCGGGATTCCTCGCAGTTAAAGGGGCAAATATTAGCATGAGCTTCTGCCCGGGCCGGAGCAAAAGATATGGTCAGCAATAATGATATAGCCGGGAACAAAAAGAACAAAGTTAATTTCGGCCGCAAAATTATTTTCCCTCCGGCATATAAAGTCAACATATTAGAGATTATCCCCCCGCAGCAAACCCTTTTATGCGGCTCCGGTGCAGAGTCCTGAAAATGCCAGAAAAAAAAGTAGAAAAATATGCTGTTTTTAGGAACTTATTGCCTGCATTTACCGTCAAAAAGGTAGATTATTTTTTAATAACGGCAAATTTTGTCAGGGGAGACGTGTATGGGGCAGAGAAGGCGGGTTGGCAAATATATAACTGGTTTATTAATTGCATTGCTAGTACTCACAGTTTCGCCGGCACTGGTACTGGCAGCGCAGCAGGCTGTGGTGAAGGGCTCATCAGTGAATGTCAGGTCGGGACCGGGAACAAACCACAAAATAACCGGATCTGCCCTGCGGGGAGATATTTTTGTAGTTACCGGGAAATCCGGTGACTGGTATCAGGTCAAGCTGCCCGGAGGATCTGCGGGCTGGATAGCCGCGTCCCTGGTGAATGTCAGCGGTTCTACCGCTGGCCAGGCCAAAGCAACGTCACCCGCAGTTCCGGCTGCCACAGGTCAGGCTGTGGTTATGGGCGCCATTTTAAACATGAGAAGCGGTCCTGGCACGGGTTACCAGGTGGCAGGACAATTAAAACAGGGAGCTGTTTTACAAATACTGGGCAAATCAGGCGAATGGCTCAAAATAAAAACATCCGCCGGCTCCACCGGGTGGGTTGCATCCTGGCTTGTGACGGTTAAAAATAATGCCGTTCCGGCAAAGATCACACCTGCGCCGGCACCTGCCTCCGCCGCAACTGGAGGCTGGAAAGCTGTGGTTAGCGGCAGCGTGGTGAATGTGCGCAGCGGCCCGGGAACAAATAATAAAATCACGGACAAGCTTAACAGTGGTACAAGCCTGCAGGTGTTGCAAAAATCAGGCGACTGGTACAGAGTACAAACACCGGCGGGGCCAGGCTGGGTAATCGGAAGCCTGCTAAAGGTAACCGGGGCACCCGCACCAGCAACCCCAGCACCTGTGGTATCAGCCAACAAGCCCGTCCCGGTGACTTCCAGCGGGCAGGCAGTCATTAACGGTACTTACGTCAACATAAGAAGCGGCCCCGGTACGGAATATGACGTGGTTTCCAGGGCCAGCAAGGGGGACAGGCTCCCTCTGGTGGACAGGTCCGCCGATTGGTATAAGGTAAAGCTGCCCGGCGGCTACTACGGCTGGGTGGTATCCTGGCTGGCCGAGGTGGACGACTCTCAACAGCCGGCTCCGGAAGGAGATAACAAACCACCGGCTAACTTCCCCGGTGGTAATGTAGATGGAGGCGTGATACCACCGGCTCATAACGATACCAGCGTACAGCCCCCGGAACAGGGGGAAGCTCCGGGCGACGGAACTGTTCAGCCAGGGGTACAGGAAGATACTACTAAACCGGAGGAGCAGAACGGCACGGAAGATCAGGTTGACGCGGATTTGGCGCTAAAATCCTTACTAATCAAGGAAGAGGGCCGGAAAACCGGGGTAACCGTGGAATCCACAGCGCCTATAAGCAATGTGTCTGCTTTCAGACTTAGCGGCCCTGACCGCCTGGTGATTGACATGGTTGGCGTTCAGCCCGGGAGCCTGCCCGAAAGTGTGGAGGCCGGAACGGAACTGGTGGGCCAGGCCCGCATGGGCTGGTACAGCCATAGTCCCGACACGGTGAGGCTGGTATTGGATTTAAACGGCGCCTGTTATCATTCCACTAAACTTTCTGCCGACAAAAAAACATTGTGGCTGGAATTGAGCCCGCCCGGACCGGGCCGCCCCCTGGCAGGCAGCACCATAGTGCTTGACCCCGGACATGGCGGCAGTGACCCGGGAGCCATCGGCCCTACGGGGCTGTATGAAAAAACGGTCAACCTGAATGTGGCCCGGAGGGTGGCTGAATACCTACGGCAAAAGGGAGCCAACGTAGTATTAACCAGGGAAGGCGATACATTCGTGGATTTATACGGGCGGCCGGCCATGGCCACAAGTTGCGGGGCATCGGCATTCGTAAGTATTCACATGAACGCCAATCCCAGTAGCAGCTATGACGGTACCAGCACTTATTATGTCCGTACCCCAACTCTGGGTGGTGACCGGCTAAAGACTGAAGGCAGCAGTCTGGCCAGGAAATTACAAAGTCGTGTGCAGGGAGGACTGGGCACCCGGAATATTGGTGTGCTGGAGGCCAATTTTGTGGTGCTGAAGGCTTCGGAGGTGCCGGCAGCCCTGGTGGAGGTAGCCTTTATCTCTAATAGCAACGAGGAAAAAATGATGAAGACCGACGAATTCAAGGATAATGCAGCCAGATGTATTGCCGAAGGCATAGCAGACTATTTCGGGGAGTAAAGAAAAGTTTATTTTCGCCGATGGGAGAAAAGAATATAATGAATTATCAAGAAACCCGAAAAAAGGGTTTCTTTTTTCGCTATTTTTTGGCATTATTTTAAGGTGAATATCCTGTATATGGAGTGTTGAAATTGCAAAGAGTTGGCATTACCACTACTGTGCCCGTGGAGATTGTTTATGCTGCAGGCTGGGTGCCGGTGGATTTGAATAATATATTTATAACCGACTCCAACCCGGGGATGCTGGTAGAAGAAGCCGAAATCGCCGGTTACCCCAGGAATGTGTGCGCCTGGATAAAGGGTCTTTACAGCTCTACCCTGCGGGGCGGCATAAAGACCATCATCGCTGTTACCCAGGGTGACTGCAGCAATACCCACGCCCTGATGGAAACACTGCAACTGGCCGGCGTTCGGGTGGTTCCCTTTGCTTTCCCCTTTGACAGGGATTACGATTTGCTAAAGCTACAGATGGAAAAAATAATGGGATTTTTCGGGGTCAGCTGGGGGCAGGTATACCGGGCAAAGGAAAGGCTTGACCGGGTGAGGGAAAAAGTGCACAGAATTGACGGGCTGACTTGGCGGGAAAACCTGGTGAGCGGCCGGGACAATCATCTCTGGCAGGTGAACTGCAGCGATTTTAAGGGCGATCCGGAAGCCTTCGCCAGGGAAGCGGATCAGTTCCTGGCTGAAGTGGGTAATAAAGAGGCCGGAAAAGAAAAATTGAGGCTGGGCTATATTGGTGTCCCGCCCATTATGGATGATCTGTATGACTATCTGGAGGAGCGCGGGGCCAGGGTGGTGTATAATGAAACCCAGCGGCAGTTTGCCATGCCCTATGACGTGGACGATTTGGTGGAGCAGTACAGACTTTACACCTACCCTTACGGTATTTTCTACCGCCTGGAGGATATTATCCCGGAAATAAAGCGCAGGGAACTGGACGGACTAATTCACTACGCCCAGAGCTTTTGTTACCGGCAGATTGAGGATATAATTGTCAGGGAGAAAATAAAAATGCCCGTGCTTACCCTGGAGGGGGATAAGCCCAACAGGCTGGACGCCCGTACCAGGATGAGAATCGATTCCTTTTTAGAGATGCTTAAATAGGCAGGGGGCATGCGTTAATGTATTGTGGTATAGATCTGGGCAGCAGGAATGTAAAAATAGCGCTGATGAATGGTGAAACCCCGGCGGCTCTATATAAATTCAACACCATAGAATTTTACCGGGAAAGGGGCAGGCTGGAGGACGGGCAGCTTGTTCTGGATTTAACCGGCCTGCCCGGCTTGGCGGGGGTGGAAATGGGCGCCGTGGTGGCCACAGGCTACGGGCGGCAGGCCATAAACATGAAAAACACCCGGATCGTTCCGGAAATAAAGGCTCATATGCTCGGCGCAGCTTATCTTACCGGGAAAAAGAATTTTACCCTGCTGGATCTGGGCGGGCAGGACAGTAAGGTAGCCTTGGTAAGGAACGGAAAAATGATAGATTTCATGACTAACGACAAATGTGCCGCCAGTACCGGCCGGTACCTGGAAAACATGGCGGCGGTGCTGGGCATCGACATGGAAGAACTCTCCCGCCACCACTTGAATCCGGTGGAGTTAACCTCCACCTGCGCCATTTTTGGAGAAACGGAATTAATTGGCAAGGTGGTGGAGGGGCATTCCACTGACTCGCTGGCGGCGGGAGTGAATTATACCATATTCAAAAGGATCAAGCCCATGTTGGTCCGGCTGTTGGGCGACCGGCTGGTGTTTACCGGCGGGGTTGCCAAAAACGAGGCTATTTGCACCATACTGGAGCGGGAATTAAATATACCCGTCGTGGTGCCGGATCATCCTGATTTTGCCGGAGCACTGGGATGTTGCGCGGAAGCGTTAAAGGAGGTGGAAACGCCATGAGAATTACCGTGTTGGGCTGCTGGGCGCCATATCCCCGGGTTGGCGGCTCCTGTTCCGGTTATGTTGTGCAGGACGGGGCCGCCAATGTGCTGCTGGACGTGGGGAATGGAACTTTTAGCAGGATGGGGCATTTTTTCGATTACAAAACAATCCGGGCCGTGGTGCTCACCCATCTGCACCCAGACCACTATGCTGATTTACCCTGCCTGCGTCATGCCATTGACGGAGCGCTTCGTAACGGTACGCTGAAGCAGGGCAAGGTGCCGCTTTATCTTCCTTCCCGGCCGGAAGCGGTGGCTAAGGAACTGGCAAGCTATACCGATGCCTTTGAGGCGACCTTCATTGAGGATTTACCCCGGGAAAGCGTTTCCCCGGGAGTTGAGGCCGGGGTTTTTGAGGTAGGCCCGGTGAGGTTTTTCCTGCTTCCGGTGCAGCATTCCCTGCCCGCCTATGCGGTGGGGGTAGAGGGCTCGGGATACTTTGTGTATAGCGGGGACAGCTCACCCACCGGAGAACTGGAGCTCTTGGCCCGGAGGGCGGATATATTGCTTTGTGAGGCCAGCGGCCTGGATAAGGATGTGGAATATATGAAAGGCAACCACATGACCGCCAGGCAGGCAGGAGAACTGGCTAAAAGGGCGGGGGCCAAGGAACTGATTATCACCCATTTTTATCCTGATTACGATCTGGAGGAATTGAGCGCCCAGGCCCGGGAAGGCTATGGAAAAAAAGTTGAGCTGGCGGTAGAGGGAGACACATATTTTGTATATTAAGGACGGGGCAGTTTTGCCGGACAATATTCCTTCCTGCCGGTTTAAATATCAATTGTGTTGTTCATCATACTTTATATGCTACCGTGGTTACCCGGTGAAAAGGATGAGTAAATAATTATGACGGGTACTTGCAGTGAGCTAAAAGCAAAGAGAGGGGTAAAATTTTGGACAGGATTGACGGGAGAAAAGCCGGGCAACTCAGGCCGGTAAAAATAACCAGAAACTTTAACCGTTACGCCGAGGGCTCAGTGCTAATCGAAATGGGCAATACGAGAGTTATCTGCACTGCCACAGTGGAGGAAAAACTGCCTATGTTCCGAAAACTGGAGGGTCTCGGGGGTTGGGTGACCGCCGAATATGGCATGCTGCCCCGGGCCACGGGCACCAGAAACAAAAGGGAGGCGGCCAGGGGGCGGATAGGTGGAAGAACTTTCGAAATCCAGAGGCTAATCGGGAGATCGCTCAGGGCGGTTATGAATCTGGAGGAACTGGGTGAAAGGACCATAACCTTGGACTGTGACGTAATCCAGGCGGACGGGGGCACAAGAACCGCCTCCATTACCGGGGCATTTGTGGCCCTGGTGGACGCTCTGAACAAATTGATGCAAGAGGGCAGGCTGGAAAAGATGCCGCTGAAGGATATGGTGGCAGCCGTCAGCGTGGGTAGGGTCAAAGGCCGGTTGGTGCTGGATTTATGTTATGAAGAGGACTCCGCCGCCGAGGTGGATATGAACATTGTGATGACTGGCGCCGGTAAATTTGTGGAGGTACAGGGAACAGGGGAAGAGGCTTCCTTTAGCAGGGAAGAACTGGACGGCCTGCTGGAATTGGCCAGGGACGGTATCGGGCAGCTGACGGAGTATCAGTACCAGGTTCTGGGGCAGGTGGCTAAAAAGATTAAGGCTGGTGGCATGAATGAGATTGGTGCTGGCAACCCGTAACAGAGGGAAGGTTAATGAGCTTGCAGAACTGCTGTCCCCCCTGGGGGTGGAGGTGCTGTCCCTTGACAACTTTCCCGGTGTTCCGGAGGTTGAGGAGGACGGGGATACCTTCAAGGCTAATGCTTTAAAAAAAGCACTGACCGTGTCCCTCCACACCGGGGAGATTGCTCTGGCAGACGATTCCGGCCTGGAGGTTGATTATCTGGGCGGGGCGCCGGGGGTGCACTCAGCCCGCTTTGCCGGGGTAGGCAGAGACGACCTGGAGAATAACGAAAAACTTTTGCGCCTTATGAAAAATGTTCCCCCGGAAAAGAGAACCGCCCGGTTTAGATGCGTGGTTGCCCTGGCCACACCGGAGGGCCGGACCTTTACCACAGAGGGCGCCTGTGAGGGTATCATCGGCAATTCGCCCAGGGGGGGCGAGGGCTTCGGTTACGACCCATTGTTTGTGGTGCCGGAGTTCGGCAAAACATTTGCCGAACTGGACATGGAAACAAAGAATCGCATCAGCCACCGGGGCAGGGCCTTTAGTCTGGCTACGGAAATAATAGACGGAATTATAGATGGTAAATCCAAGGAACCGGCGCAGATATAGCAAATATTTGAAGGATGCTAATATATTTGTATAGGGTAGACCACGATTGTTTTGCCCCGGGGACGACTTTCCGGAAGCGGTGATTGTTATGAGAATTGGTGTGATGAGTGATTCTCATGGCTTGTTGCACTACGCCCAGCAGGCGGTTGGAGCCATGGGGAAGATAGATCTGCTTTTGCACGCCGGGGACCATTACAGGGACGCATCGAAAATTATTGTTCCGGCATCAGTGCCCGTTCACGCGGTGGTGGGGAACTGTGATGCCCGTAATGACGGGCCCGGGGACAAACTGCTGGAGTTGGAGGGAATAAAGCTGCTGCTGACCCATGGGCACCATTATCTGGTGCATATAGGGCTGAGCAAATTACTGTATAAGGCCGCCGAGTTTAATGCTGCTGTAGTTGTATTTGGTCACACCCACATAGCAGGCTATGCGTGGCATGAGAATTTACTGCTGTTTAATCCCGGCAGTATCACCTCCCCCAGGGACGGCAGGGGAGCGGCCTATGGAATTTTGGAAATAAGGGACGGGCAGGTAATTCCCAGCATATTTCATTTGTAGGCCAATATAACAATAAATTGTTTTTGACTACACGGTACGAATTTGCTATAATAATATCGTTGTCGCTAACAATATAGTTTATATAAGCGGGTGTAGCTCAATGGTAGAGCGTCGGCCTTCCAAGCCGATTACGTGGGTTCGATTCCCATCACCCGCTCCAATTTATATACGTCCCAGTAGCTCAGCTGGATAGAGCAACGGACTTCTAATCCGTAGGTCACAGGTTCGAATCCTGTCTGGGATACCAGAGAAACCCTACAGCCACAAAGGTTGCAGGGTTTTTGTTTTTGCTATAGTTTGCGTAAATCAGCGTAATGGGGAAATCCTGGGGAAATGCCCTTTTTTTACGGAAAGAAAAAAACAGATGCTCTGATAAAAAAATACTTCAGAAAGACAAAAAAATACCGAACATAAAGATAGAGGGATGAATAAATATAAAAGAAGAGGGAAAAATATTATATACAATTTATTCATTTTCAAGTGTTGACAAGATTATTTTTTATTGATATGGTTACCCCAAGGGAAAGCCTATAGCTCATCTGCCATGTGTAGAAGGAGTAACAACGCCGCCTATTAGGCGGCGTTAGCATTTTATACTAGAATCATATTCTTTTTGAAGCTTTATCCTGGTGTGATTATATTTTACACAGTATGCTGTCCACAAAAGTATGTAGTCAATTCTATCAGCCAAAACGACAACATAATCCCTTTCCCTAAACCACATCACAATGCGCTTTTCAGTTCCACGAGTGTTTTCCCAGCACAATATTTTCTCGTTAGTATAATTATCAATTATTGCACGAGGCCAGCGGATTCGTTCACATCTGCGGAGTTCAGGAATTCTCTCGGTTTCAATCTTCCCTTCAGATGTAATATGCCAAAACGTGGCTTCTTTATCATTAAGTAACGGGTGTCGTTTTATACCAAATCTTTTACCCTTAAAAGAGTCGGGCTTATTTTTTATAAAATCTAATTTAAATATATTATAAACTTCTTCTATAAATCTTTCCCAATTACCACCATAATCTTCAAGCTTTACCAGCTCCGGAAGCCAATCCATTATCCCACCTCCGAAGCATTCCAACGAAATATATTTACCTTATGTTCTCTAAGTAAAGTTGTTTTTGTTAGCGAATAACCAGACAATATTTTCATCTTTTCAACAAGTGCAACCTTAGCCGGACTGGTATCCAATCCTCTATTAGCATAACTTATAACACCTATAAGCAGATCTGTAATTTGCAATAGTTCTACTTCGTGGGAACGAACGGTCTGTACTCTTTCAATAATTTGCCGACTAAAATCATACATATTATTACAAAGTACATCGTGCAATTTTTTCAATTTTACAGACCCTCGAGTGTCCTTTATATCTAAATAAATATGATAGGAATCATAGGGATTAAATATTACTTTTAATAAAGTAAAAAAAATTTTGTAATACCAAACATCGTGGTCTTGGCCAAAAAAATCATGATTTAGTTTTGTTTTATCTGGGACTATTAAAGTCCGAAAATGTAAATCATCGTTTCTAAAGAAATAATCTAACAATTCCAGATAAAAGTTTTGCTTGGCTGGAGAAACCTTTGTCCATTTTATTTCAAAATCTTTATTAAGATTATGATTCTCTTTTATCTGTCGTATTTGTTTGCTAATCTCCTGAACCCGATTAAGGGGGCACCATATAGACCCTATAACCATTATTTTTTCGTGGTCATTCTCCAAGTGACAACTTTCGTCACAATAAATATTGTAGGTTATTGCCATGCCATCACTCCTCAATTGAGGTAATCAATATATGAGGATAATTATACCATGCACTCTAATAATTTTTAAACATACAACCGGTTTTAGGTAATGCTCCCAAAGGACAAAAGGCAAAAACAGCCCGGAGGCTGTTAATATTTTCTATGCCTGTTTTTTTAATTTCTCGCTGAACAAGTTTTCCAACTTGTCCGCTGCGTCCCTGTCGGCTGATTTAAGAGCGTGGCTATATATATTTCCTGTGGTTGATACATTGGCGTGTCCTGCCCGTTTACTCGCTGCTGCAATATCGCACCCCTGGCTAATCAATAATGTTATGCTTGTGTGCCTCAGTCCATGGAAATTTAGCGGGGGCAGGTTCTTCTCTTTAACGAATTTACAAAACCATCTTGAGGGCCAATCAGGGTGTCCGGGCCTGCCGTCCCAGGTGGTGAATAGCCTGTCTGATTCCTGCCACTTGTCGCCCAGTTTTAACCTGTGTTCGTTCTGTTCTGCCTTATATTGCTTCAGTAGTGTTACCAGTGAAGCCGGGAGGGATATTAATCTTTTAGATGTTTCATTTTTAGGGTCTTTAGTTATTAGCTCTTTGTGTCCTGGTATGTACTGGCTTGACCGTTCAACCCTGATTGTTTTTTCCTCAAAATCCATATCGCCCCATTCGGCCCCCATGATTTCACCCCTTCTCATGCCGCCGAACAATGCAAAGTGGACAAGGGTTTTATGTTTTAATGTTTTTTTCTTAATTGAATCCTTTTCTACTGTCTCCAGAAGCAAGGCAGTTTGTAATTCATCATAGTATTTTGCCTCTTTCCTCTGGACCTTCGGGGGTTTTACCCTGCTTGCCGGGTTAGAGCCGATCACCTGCCATTGTACGGCATCGTTCAAGATGCTGCTTATAATCCTATGATGCTGCATTATGGTCTTGCCGGATAAGCCGCCTTTCTTTCCATCCTTTCTTATTCCGTCTTCTGTCAGGTTGTTGTAAAACTCTATCAGGTGTACCGGCCTTATTTGCTCTAACTTCAGGTGTCCCAATGCCGGAATTACCCGGGTGTCAAGGATTTGTTTGTACCTGTGTACTGTCTTGGGGGCCAGGTCCCTTTCTGCATATTCCGTCAGCCAGCGTTTAATGAAGGTTTCAAAGGTTATCTTTGACGGTTCAATAAAGTTATTTCCTTCAATCTCAGCTATGAATTTTGCCAGTTCCTTTTCTGCAGCCTTGGGGCTTGCTGCCTTGACGGTTTTGCAATGCTTCTTTTTGTCTTTCATGTAAACCAACCTGAAGGAATTACCTCTTTCCTCAATGTGTCCGGCCATTATTTGGTCCCTCCTTTGTTATTGTTAACGCTATTCTTAGGTCTACCTCTTTTACCATTGCCGCTTTTTTGTTTTCTGGTCCTTTCCCATTCCTGATATCCTTTTATTCCGCCATGTTGATTTATAATGTGTGCCTGCTTACATTCCGACTTGCCACAGTGGGCCTTTTGGTAGTTATTGCTTGGATATGTATATACATCCCAGCAATAGGGGCATAGACCGGTCTTAATATTATGATCTATTGCGTGCCATATCTCAGCCCAACACAGAGGAAGAACACCATTAGATTCATATACTGGTTCAAATTTTCCTTTATACAACATGGGCCATGACTTAAGTTCACGGCATCGGTAATAAAATATACCCGTGAATTTTGTTGTATGAGATGGTTTCTCAAATAGCATTTGAATATGTTGTTTGTGGTGCTTTGGATGTAGCCAGAAACGTATTGCATGGGTAAGTTGAAAAACTTCTATGAGAAAATTGGTAGTTTTATACAGTTCAGTATTTTCTTGTACACTTTTAGGCAGTGGGTCGTTTATCATTCTGTCTACACGAATTGGTTCGTCTAATATGTCAGGCTGTCCGGTAGCCTCAGTATAAAAGCTTTTTAATGCTGCATTAACGTTCTCTGGTGAAGGCAGTGGATCGTTTTCGGTTTTACCTGAAAGGAGTTTATAAAAATGTCTTAATAATGTACCCGTGAGGAAAAAAGTAGTTTTTGGGGACCCAGTTGAAAAACTGTTAGAAAAATAATCTTCATATTCTAGGGAATAATTATCCGGATGTGTCGTTAAGAATTCTTGACCACCAAAGATATACAAGGAAATACTGTATTTTTCTTTCTTTTCATCGCCTTCCGACTGTTCAGTGTGTTTCATATACGCTTTTAATAACTTGTCAACATATTCTCCCATTTTAGCCACCCCTTTTAAAAATGGTTGTAAATACTTGCAAAAATTAACGAGATTAAGAGCATGGGTAATGTACTTTAAATTTACACAAAAACAATTTTTATCCGCCCTATACCATTTGTGGGCGTCTTTGCAGAAATGGATTTTTATTTGTATTATATATATGATGACGATGATTGTAAAGGGGGGTTGATATGTTTAAGGAAAACTTGGAAATTCGGCAGAAACTAAGAGAGGCCGGGAAAAAGCAATGGGAGCTTGCTGATGCCCTAAACATTAGCGAGGCTACTATTGTACGTAAGCTTCGTAAAGAGCTTCCGGAAGAAGAAAAAACCCGGATTATTGCCGTAATTGAACAGCTTAAAAACCGGGCGTGTTAGGAGGTGAACATTAATGCCAGGTCAACAATGGCAAAGCACACCACAGGAGCGGCAGGCGGCATATCAACGGGCGACACTCACAGCCAAAGAAGCCGCCGAGGTGCTCGGGATCAGTTATTGGTTAGTCCTTGAGTTAGTTAAAAGAAAAAAAATCCCAGCCATTCACGCAGGTTCCCGGGTTTTGTTCAGGCTTGAGTCATTGAACAAGTGGTTAGACGAGCAGGAGCAAGGGAGCCTGCGGCAAGAACCGGAGCGGGGGAAATTGCGGGTCGTGGGGCAGTGAGTGGATAAAGTAAATAAATCAATAACCTATACCATGAAGGCTAAAAGCTGGATGCGGGTAAGGAAGAAGGGATCATTTTGTCTATAGAAAGCAGGAAAAGACAGAAAGAGCGGCAGAAATTAAAAAAAGTTAACAGCATGGGCAAGTGCAAAGGTTATGACGTTAAAGACATAACCCCAGTAAACGCTTTTAAAGTGATGGCGGCCAGGGTGCGCGGGGAGATTAAGGAAAATGATGATCATTGGAATTATATTCGACTCTAATAGCGGCCAACGGCGGGGCCGTTTTTTACTGCCCAAAAAGTAAAAACCCGGCTGGCGGGCCGGGCGTTGCAAAGGACATCTGAAAACGAGGTATTACTTATGAAAATATTAACACAAAAGGCGAGTAATTGCCAGACAAACATATTCCGGTTGGCCAATAGGGTACCTGTTCAGGATATTGCCCTGCGTTACATGGGAACCCCAAAGAAGGGGAAATGGTGGCGTTGCCCCTTCCACCAGGAAAAAGAGGAATCATTTACCTACAAGATAAAATTCCGTTGTTTTGGATGTGGCTGGAATGGTGGAAATGTGGACCTGGTAATGAAGCTATTCGGGCTTTCGCCGCTGGAGGCTGCCAGACTTATTTGCAGAGACTTTAGTATCCCGATTGACGACCATCCACCGACCAAGGAGGCCATGGCCCGAGTAGCCGAAGTCAGGCGAGAGCGGGAAAGAGAGGAAACGATAAAAAATAAAATAGAGCAGACATACAAAGAAACGGCATTATTGCACCGGGTAGCCTTTCAATTAGGAATGGACCATGTTGAGGTTGTTTTGGCCGATGTGCTGGACGGATTACAATCGCGAGAAAAGGCCCGGCAAATAGAGGCGCTCAGGTACGCGCGGAAGTGGTGGCTTGCATGACGGAAAAATATGGCGATTATTTGACTGATGAGGAAAGGGCGGAATTCGGCCAGGAGCAGGAGCAAGACGAGCAACCAGGGCAGCAGAAAGAAGCCACACCTAAAAAAGCTCTAAAGTTCGTCTGTATGGCCGATGTGCAACCGGAACAGGTCCGGTGGCTATGGGAACCTTATATTCCAAAAGGAAAAATTACCTTACTTGAAGGGGACCCGGCAGCAGGCAAGACATTCATAGCGTTAGCAGTTGCGGCAGTTGTCAGCACTGGAGGCCCTTTCCCTAACAGTGAGACAGGCAGGGTTATAGGTCGGCGGGACCCGGGGAGCGTTATATATCTCAGTGCTGAGGATGGCACAGCGGATACATTAAGGCCAAGGCTAGACATGGTGGGGGCTGACCCGAAAAGAGTTTATGCAATAACCGGAACCGTTGAGGATGAAAAAGAAGGAATCTTCTCGTTTGATGACTTGGCGCTGCTAGATGTGATGGCCGATACTATAAAGCCTGAACTGATTGTCATAGATCCTTTGCAAGCCTATTTAGGGGCCAGCGTGGATATGCACCGGGCAAATGAGACAAGACCAGTGCTGTCACGACTGGCGGCCCTGGCCGAGCGCCACTGCTGCGCGGTGTTGTGTATTAGGCACCTGAGTAAAGCCAGCACATCTAAGAGTATATACCGGGGCATGGGATCAATAGACTTTACGGCTGCGGCCCGTAGTGTTCTATTGGCCGGTAGCGACCCGCAGGAGCCTAAAACTAGGGCGATTGCTCACATAAAGAGCAGCCTGGCACCCGCAGGAGCAAGCCAGGGGTATGAACTAGGAGACGGCTTTCTCTGGATGGGAATATCTCACCTGACGGCAGCGGGTATGCTTGCCTCAGAAGAGCCCGTCAAAAAAGAAAAGACAAAGGAAGCCGTTTCCTGGTTGAAAGATATATTGAAAAACGGACCCGTCGAAAAGCGGGAAGTGGAGAACATGGCCGAGGACGAGGAAATATTATCCATGACACTACGACGGGCAAGGGAAAAATTGGGGGTAGTAAGCAGGAAAAGGCCCGGGGAGAAAAATGGTCCATGGTTATGGGAATTACCAAGTAAATTTATGGAAAATGACGACTTGTTCAATGGTCAACACGTCGAAGATGCCCAAGGGCACAAGATGAGCAACACGTCAACACGTGAAAAATCCAGTAACGACAGGGGTTCCACGTGTTGCTCTGGTAAAAATGGTGAACAAGACGTGGAAGCCAGTAACGGCGCGGAAAATCAACGACTTGACGACTTGCTCAACTTGTTCCCTAAGAGTGAACAACCCGAAGAACAACCTAATGAGCAAGGCGAAGGAATAAATTCAACTGGTAAAGATGGTGAATTATGGGAGGTTAATTTGGATGATATATAGCCTCATTGACCAACTGAATAGCCAGGGGGTGGCCCTCTCGTTGGATGATAAGGGCCACCTGAAAGCAACCCTTCCTTGGCCGGTAAAGGAAATACCGTCTAATGTACTGCCTATGCTGCAGAGGGTAAAAACATCCCGCGCCGAGGTTGAGGAAGTCCTGTCCTGGGATGAAGAAAAATCCTTTACTGTCTACCGGGCGGCTATCCGAAAAATGGGTGCGACATTCGGTAAGTTGGCCCTTGGTTCTCTCCCCTGGGCGCGGCGCCATAGGCCGGAACTTGAAAAGGTTGTACGTGACGCAGAGCAAGCCTTCTGCCGGGCGCATAATGAGAGGGACATGCCCGGTGTTAGGGCAGCATCGGCGGCAATGGAAAAGGCTGGCATGGTGGTATGTGTTGAGTTTAAAAAGGCTGCTGATGAGGTAAGGCGGCGCAGGGAGGCGGGCAACAAATGAAATTCGTCGAGATTGCACTGACAAAGTACAAGCTTTACCTGACCGAGGCTGAGTTAGTCGGTCTGTTAGGGAGTAACCTCTCGTTGTGGCAAGAGGGAATTATGCGTGGCAAAGCGTTTACCAGGGCAAAACAGGCCCGGGAGCGGCAGGCAAAAGCGCCAAGGCGCTTCCCTGATGATGGCCCGGGGATTGCTTAATTTAAAATGGAGTGATTAGAAAATGATAGATTTAGACACAAAAAAGCAATGGGCAAGCATCCTTATCAGGTTGAAAAGAAATATAAAACGAGTCTCCAAAGAGCGAAAGGAAGTAACTGAATTACGCCGGCAGCATACAGAGCGGCTAAAAACTGAAGAGGAAAAGACGTTCAAAAATCAGTATTACATTGCGGAACTCCGGGAGGCTATTCTTGAACTGGATGAAACCTGCAACAGCCTCAAAGGCAGGCTAGCCATGTTCGGGGAATTCCTTTATGATGCCTTGCCAGCATATGAGGCAACCGGATCCAGTGATCATGATTTCGCCCAGCTAATCAATTGCAATATACGGAAGATGGAAGAACACCGGCAGGATTTTAACAGCAGCGGCAATCAGGGACATTCGTTTTTTGTGGATGCGGTGTTTGTTTACAATGCAGAACTGCCACTGGCTCGGGAAAAGGAAGACTTCATTTCAGATTTTACCGAGCTTCCCTTTTTTGATGCCATGCGTACACATTTTATGTTCATGCTGGAGGTTAACCAAAAAATGCGGCAGGCGGCGCATGATGCGCTTGACGAGGTATTTCCTGAGATGAGAGCACATCAATACATAGTAAATGAAGGGCCTGACGGGGTGACCCTGGAGAAATATTACCCCCCGTTGAAATTGGTAAAAATGCCGGGGTGATTAATAAGAAAAACGGCAAATTAATGCTCATAATTCATGTTTCTTCCCTTTCCTCTTCCCTTTTGCTATGCCCGGGATTAGAAAGGCTTAGTTTTCAGGGGTTAGAGGGAATAAATCTTCGGACTGTAAAACCGTTGATCATATGAATGTAATTTTATAGGTGGTGATTATCAATGACAACCCCGGGCGGAAAAAGTAAGATGGAACGCAAACAAGAAGCTGCAATTGCTGCCCTGCTGACTGCCCCGACTATAGCGGCGGCAGCCCAGGCCGTGGGTATATCGGAGGGTACGCTGTGGCGTTGGTTGCAGTTACCTGAATTCCAAGAAAAGTACCGGGAGGCAAAGCGGCAGGCAGTGGCCCAGGCGATTGCCAGACTTCAACAGGCCACAACAAAGGCGGTTGATACCTTAGAGTCAATAATGACAGATGATGAAGCCCCTCCCAGCAGTAAGGTAACGGCAGCTAAAACCGTTCTGGAAATGGCAATTAAGGGCATTGAATTGGAAGACCTGGCGGCCAGGATTGAAACCCTGGAGAAGTCTTTAGAAAAAAGGGGGTCTGCCTGATGAGCATAAAAACAAGATTGTCAAGGGTTGAAAGTGGTATGAGGAAAACGGCACAGCAAAGCGGCAGGATTCTCTTGGTCTTTACCAACGAGAAAGCCGGTACAATGGAAATCCATAGCGGAAACCAGCACCTTTTTTCGGGGACCATCGAGGAAGGTAATGAGTTTATCCAAAACAAAGACGACCTGGTTGTAATACTACCCGGGGCAGATCCGAGGTGGTGTGCCTGATGAGTATTAAGACGAGGTTGGCGAAGGTTGAAAATACCTTTAAGGAAAAGAACATGGCTCAAGAGCTTGGCCTTATACAAGTGGACAAAAACGAGGAAACCGGAATGATGGAAATAACTGACCGTGATAAACTGGTTTTTTCCGGCTCTATTAAGGATGGAGAGAAATTCATTGCCGGACTTAATTATAAGGTTTTGATTATTGATGATATTCAGGGGTGGCAAGAATGAGCCTTGAAAAAAGAATAAATAAACTGGAAAGGAGCATAAACCCTCCTGATGATACCGTTTTAGTACGGTTTAAGGGCATAAATGGAGAATTGGGAGATCCCTTCACCATGTCTTTAAGGGAATGGAGAGCGTTTGAAAAAGACCTCTTGGAAGCCGGTATATGGACAATAGAGTATGAGGAGGATTAAACAATGAAAATAAAATCCCGGCTTGAACGGCTGGAAAAATCACATTCCACTAACGGACAGTTTAAATACACTGAAGCAGATTGGACCCCTAGTGATTGGGAGGAACTTCTTTCCGGAGAGTCGCCAGCAGCCCAAGAAAAATTCAGGCTCACGCAATGGCCCGACAGAAAACTTGAAGATTACTTTATTTAGGGGACGTGAAGCGTAATGAAGCCATTAATAAAAAGAGTTCAACAGCTTGAGAAGGAAGCCGGTGCCCATTCGGATAACGAGCAATTTAGGTATGGGGCGGGTGATTGGACCTTCGAGGAAATAATTCAACTATTCGATAATCCCACGCAGGAACTTATCAACAGGCATAATGATACTGATTGGCCTGCTGTGATGGCAACCTTATCGGTTGATGAATTGCGCATAGTTGCATATAAGCACGAAAACCAGGCTCAATAGGCCGGGACACCAGAAAACAGACCGCACAGGCTAACCTAAAAGGTTGGTCTTTTATTTTAAGGGGGGATGCCATTGAACAAAGGCCAAGTAAATTATCTCTTGTTGAACTATCCCGCTTTGACTGAATGGCTGGAGAACAGCCGGGAAGATATACTTCACGGGTACCGGCAGACGGCTTTTGCCGGGGGCAACCGTGGAAGCGGCCACAGTGACCCGACAGCACGGAAAGCGGAACACCTGCTAGAATTCCAGCACGTTGAAGGTTTATTATCCGGTGTTGGTGGATGGATTGACACTGAGCTTGAGACGTACGACAGGCCCGTCTTGATTGAATTCTGGCGGTTACGTCACCTGGGGTTGTATTGGGTGGCCCGGAACCTGAACATGGAGCCGTGGAGGTGTAAAGCCAGGTGGGACATGATGACCAACAGTTTAATGAACTATCTGAGGAAGAATCAATCTGCTGGACATGCCTTCGCGCTTCCTGGTGGTGCCTTTGTCGATGGCCCACCGAACACATACCCGGCATTGTGACGAAACGGAAAGAAAACAATACAAAGGTAGTTTTAAGGTGTCCTTTGCACTGGCAGGAAGCGCCACTAAAAAATGGTAATCAATGGAGCGAAAAAGGGCAAATTTAAGGCCCATTTCCCCGTAGATTTCCCCAAGGGTTAAAACCATCCTTTTAAAGCCAGTAATAACAAGGGATACAGCTTCAAGACCTGCGGTTTATCAATCCGCATATTGGGCAAAGGAGGGGTTATATGCCGAATGATGACATGGATAAGATTAGAACAGCATTGCTTTTTAATTGTGGGAGTTTATTCCCTGATATTTCACCGGAAACACTGGACGAATTTGAAAAGGTCTTTAGTGAAAATAAGGCAGTTAATGAAATAGTAACAAGGCTGTATGACATTATAGTGTCTGTAAATAGCACAAGTATAAAAAACTGGCGTTGTATAAACTATGTAGCCGAATTATACAAAAATAATGACGTTGAATTGCATGAATACATGAATTGTTTAGATGCATTCTTGAGTAAATGCAATAAATCAAACATCAATTAAATATCTACAACTTAATATCAGAGGTTCATTAAAAACCCTTAATTCTTTATAAGATTGGGGTTTTATTATTTTAGGGGGTGTATTAAATGGCATCTAATTCAAGCCTTAACTCTGATTATGGAAAGACATGGGGAGCGGGTAGCAGTTCAAGCAAGTCTTCCAGTTCCGGCAGTTCATCCAGCAGCAAAAGCAGCAGTTCGAGTAGTAGCAAATCCAGTAGTTCGCCCAAGTCCAGCGGAGGCGGCAGTTCCAGCGGCAACAAGGGTTACGCCTACACCGACAAATACGGTTTTTCCCATGTGGTGGGCGACTACAATACAGCACAGCAATACGCAGCACCTAGCACAGGCGTATACGACTATGCAGGTAAATATGGCGGCGGATATGCCTTGGATAACGACAATAACCGGATTGCCTTAAATACGCCAGGGGTAATACCCTACGGCAACGATGTGAGGGACAAGGTTAATACTAATTTTACCTCTACGGGCCTGGGGGGAATAGCGAGTCCGTTGATACCGTCAGCACCGAAACTTAATACAACTACCCCGTTGATACCTTCGGCAACTGTGGCGGCATCGGCACCAAAACTAACCCCATTACCAACAACGGGTGGTTATCAATCACACCTTAGTTGGTTCGGCAGTCCACAAAGCTATGCTGAAGCAATCAAGAGCAAGGAAGCAGCCGGCCTAACCCTTGACGACCCGGTAGCGGCGGCAGCATTTAAGCGGGACTATGCGAGCCTGTTTTCGCCACTTATACCGGCAGCACAGACACAGGAGTTCCAATACTCGAAACTTATACCTGACTTGCCGCCGATGCCCAAATATGACGTATACACACCGAAGGCGTTTGATGCTGCAAGGGACTACACACCCCCAAGTATCGGCGGGGGGGACATTACTTGGCTGCCGACTAACCAGGCGATTGCTCAATTTAACCAAAACGAGCAGAACCAGTACAATGCCAGCCTGAACGGGTACAACTCCCAATACGATCAATGGAAGGGTCAATACAACATTGCATGGCAGCAGCAGCAGGAGTTGCAGCGGCAGAAGGAATACGCGGCTGAACTGGCGGCAAAGGCGAAGACGCTGGAGACTGAAGCGAAGCAGGATGCTTACAATCAGGCGCTAAAGCGTTTGGAGGCTACAGGGAGAGTTCTGACCGATGCGGATGCCAAAATACTTGGGATGCCAAAGGGGGCGACTACACTGGAATACCAAGCGACTCAGTACGAGTTAAAGAAGCCGTACTATAACCCGAATAGTGGGGGTGGTGGTTCTGGCGGCAGCGAAAAACAAAGCGACTGGGAAGGCGCTATCTACAGCACGGCGGATTATTACAAGAGCGGAAAAGATTATCTTGCCGACCTTGAAAGATACAAACAGCCGATAATTTCCAAGGTTGGCGTAAATGGATATAGACGGCTTGTAGAAGATGCCTATAATATGGGCACAGGTAGCAAATTTACACCGGGCGGCAATCCCATGTTTACCTATGAAAACGGCAGTCCGTTGGGAACAGCACTTAAAAACGCGGGCGCATTGTAAGGGGGTGGTATTGTGGCAGACTTAAACGCATTCTACGCAACATTTAACCAAGGCGGCAATGAAAAAAGGGCAAACCAGACCGCCTCAAAGAAAAAGAAAACCACATTAGATAGCTTTTATGCTACCTTTGAGCAGCCGGCCAAGACTTCCCCGGCATCGAGTGATTATTTTAAGGACCCGGCAAACCAGCTTGCCATGTTCGAGGAGGAGCCGGTTAAAAAGAAGACGACAGCGAAGCCAGCTTCAGGCAAGCATGCAGCCGGTGAATTAACGCCTGGGCAAAGAGCATATGAAGAAAAATGGATGAAAGAGCATCCTTTTATTACAAAAGCCGCTAAAGTAATCGGTACGCCTTTCGCGGCTGTCTTTGGTAATCCGTTCATGGAGCGTGTAGGCGAGGCGGGAAGCGAAGTCCGCTTTATGACGGATAACCCAAACAAAACTACTACGGGCAATAAAAAGTTAGACACGGCTGCTGATTTCCTTGGCGGCATGACTGGGTTTGTCGGTAATCCTGGCGGAGCAGCGCCGTCTGTTGGTGGGGCGGTATTTCGGGCAGGAGAAAAGGGTGTTGAACAACTTGCCGCTAAAGCGCCGCAAATACTACCCGGTATTACTAAGGTGGCACAGAAGATTCCTGCTCCTGCATCAAAAATACTGGAGCATTCAGGGAAGATCGCTGGTGGTAGTGCGCTGTATGAAGGGGTTACGGCGTCAGCTAGTGACCATCCTGTCAGTGCTGGAGAACTTGCGAAGGTGGCTGGGCAGAATGTATTGCTTGGCCTTTTTCTTCGCGGCCTTGCAAAAACGGGTACGGAGCTTAATAAAACAGGTATCCCAACTATTGAGAATCTTGACTTGAGAGGAATGACACCTGAGAAGGCGCTGAATGTGGAAGGAGCGAAGCCGGGGCAGGTTATTCCCTCGCGTTCTTCTCGCAGTGGTGGAACGGTAAGCACGACACCTAAGCTATCCAGCGTAGAGAAGGATACGCTAAGAAACAGGCTAAGTAATGAATTGGGGATTAAGCCGGAACCGGTTGCGCCTAATGCTGTATTACTGCCACAGACTCCCCAAAACCCTTTGTACCGAAGCGGAGCGCAGAACATTGAATTTCCCAATAGGATGTATGATCCGGTTCTCGCTAATGCAAGGCCGATACCGGGAGGCGGTTTCATCCCTGCACCACAGAGAACACCATTAATACCGCAGGAGATGCCCCAGGGTGGACAGTTACCACCTGGCATTAGCCCTATGAGCTTTACGACCCCCAAGAAAATGTCACCGGTGGGCGAAGGGCAGAAGGCGCGATCATTCCAGGTGTCAGCGGCCAAAGCGCCAATAACTGACGATATGACAAGGGCCGGTTTAGTGTCGGATATTTACCCGGGCGGACCGGGGGCCTATAATCCTGTCAAACTGAAAGAGGTAGACGTTGAGGCAAGGAAGATGGTAAACATTAACCCTGAAAAGGCTTATCGGTTTGTTATGGAGGATAAGGAACCCGGCGCATTGCATACAGCTGCAGGTATTCGCCTGGTTGAGAAATATCAAAACCTGAATAATTATGACCGTGCCATTGATGTGGCGGAAGCATTGGCCGAAAAGCTGACCAAACAAGGGCAGGCGATCAGTGCAGCCCGGCTAATGGGAGCATTAAAGCCTGACGGTGTCTTAGTGTTCGCACAGCGGCAGATTCGCAAAATAAATAACAGCAAGGCATTTAACACCAAAGACCTGAAACTTACCCCGGACATGGCAAAGGGTTTGAAAGAACTGTCTCAGAGGGTCCAGGATGCCGCTGACGAGGGCGTAAGGTTGGAGGCAAGCCAGGAGTTACAGCAGGCATTGAATAGCCTTAAACCTGCTGGAATAGGCCGTAAAATAGCCACAGGACAGACCATAGCGCAATTACTGAATACGAAAACAATTATTCGGAACGTGGCCGGCAATGAATTGTTCTACCGTCTTGAACGGTTAAACAAATACCCGGCTACTCTGATTGACTGGACCCGTAGCAGGATAACCGGAGGCCCGCGCACAGTAACATTCAGGACGGCAGGCCAGGGCGGGTACTGGAAGGGCTTTTTGAAGGGCGCTAAAGCTGGCTGGAAAGGTGTTAACCCGCAAGGGATCACTACCCAATATGACCTGGGGTATGGTCCGGCGTTTAACGTCAAGGGAAACATTGCTGAAAAAACCATGGCTTACCTTGAAAGGACTATGGGTGCCACGTTAAAGGGATTTGATCATGCCGCATTTAACAGGGCGAAAAACCAGACCCTTGGAGAGTTGGCAACTCTCCGGGCAATAAATACCACTGGCAGAGCGAACCCGGCCACAGTGCGGCAGTTTATGACCGAAGCCGAGGACAATATTCTTAATGTTGCGGATGAGTACGGAAAATACGTTACCTTCCAGGATAATAATATGATCAGCAGGGGTCTTGTTGCAGTTAAAAGGGGTCTAAATAAATTGACAGGAAGTGAAGACTTCGGATTGGGCGATATTGTCTTAAAGTATCCCAAGACGCCAGGTGCCTTGATTGCCCGTGGCCTTGAATACTCCCCGGCAGGCTTTCTTAAATCGGCCTATCAGTTAGCAAAGGTAAAGGGCATACTGAGAGGGAAGGCAGACCCACGGGAAGTAACCCTTGCGCTTTCCCGGGCCATAACCGGAACGCTGGGATTAACCGGCCTGGGTTATTACCTGGCTGACGTGGGCATTATCACCGGCAGCGCAGACAAGGACAAGGACGTTAGAGCCTTGCAGCAGCAGGTAGGAGAAGGGCCATACCGTGTTAATGTTTCTGCTCTTACTCGTTGGGTGCGTAGTGGCTTTAACCGTCAAGTGGCCGAACCGCGGGAGGGCGACAGGTTAATTACTTACGACTGGGCACAACCCGTAGCAATGGCGATAAGCGCAGGAGCCAACATAAACCAGTCAATCAAAGAAAAGGCCACGGCAGAGGATGCCGCCAAGGGCATGGCCGGAACCCTGGCGGGAAGCCTGGAAGGGGCAGTTAATACCATAGCAGAGCAGCCGGTATTGCAGGGCCTTACAAGGCCGCTGCAAGGGTATAGCCTGGGTGAAAGCCTTACTGGTGTAGCTAAAAGTATACCGGCGAGTTTTGCGCCCACACTGGGCAACCAAGTGAGAACCTATGCAGATAATACCAGTAGGCTCACGTATGACCCGAACCCGGCAAGAGAGGCACTAAACAAGGCGCAGGTAAAACTGCCCTTTGTTGCTGGCAAGCTGCCCCCGGCCTATAACACGTTCGGACAGAAGAAGGAAACCTACCAGGACGGCAGTAACAACCTGTTTAATGTGTTCCTGAACCCATCCTTTGTAAGCCGGTACAACTTAACACCGGAGGCCCGTATGGTAGTTGATACATTCAAGGAGACCGGCGAAACCAAGCAAGTGCCTCGGGTGGTACCGAAGAAGTTTATTGTAAGCGGGAAGTCTTTTGTGCTGACACCGCAGGAGTACAGCGAGTTTCAGCGGATTGTTGGCGAAAATACCACAGAAGGATTCTCCCGTATACCGGACTGGTTGCCTACAGACAGAAAAATTGACCGCATGGTTGATGTGCTGACGGATGCCGGGCGGAAAGGAAAGAGGGAGTTATTAGAGGCCCGGGGGATCAGGGTAAGAGAAAAAGGAAACAGCTTGATATTAATGCCATAGTTTAATACTAAATATAACCGCTTCCAGGGGTGGCAGGCTGCAGTCCTGTCAGGCGGTTATAATAAAGCAGCTCGGGGGTGTCATCTCCTGGGCTGCTTTTTTTATATCAAACAAAGGCCCGGACGGTGTAATGCTGCTCCGGGTTTTAATAATTAGCAAAGTAAATGACCACTATTAATATAACAATCGCAGTAATTCCTCGCACGTAACCAATGCGTTTATGCCTAACAATAAATCCTCCCTTTTCATCCCATGCTGTTTCTCCTTGACCCTTTAACCTGCTATAAGAGGCTAATATTGTAAATAGGGATATAACGGGAATGCCAAGACCTAAACCTGTCAACCATAAATGAATAGTTCTTTTAATGGCTTTTTTAAAGGTTATTTTATCACCGTTAATTGTTATTAATTCCTCTCTTAACAACCATTTTCCTGGTGTAGTTCCAAAGGTAGAAAGGCAAAATGCCTCTAAAAATATTAACGAAATAAAGCAAATAGACATCAAAAATGCATATGCAAAATCTGATTTATCATAAAAATAACTTGGGATATATTGATATAAAGAAAACGAATTGAACAATATAAAAAAACATAAGGCTCCAAGACTTAAATCTATATACCTTGCTCCAAATCTAACCCAAGGTCTAACTTGAATGACAGCATTAGTTTCTCCATAATAATTGTAGCTATCTTGCTGGGTAGATGAGTAATGACTTTTTCTTAATATGTCGTATCCTTCTCTTTTAACCGGGTCTATTAGGGATTCATAAGCTTCATTAATTTCTTTCATTGTTGTTTCGTTACCACCAACATCAGGATGATGAATTTTTGCAAGTCTTCGATATGCGGCTTCAATAACTTCTTTGCTGGCATTGGGGCTGACTTGTAAGACCTCGTAATAGTCTGGAATAACAGACACTTTTATTACCCTCCTACTCTTGATACGGTTAATTTATGAATTATTAAAAACCTTGGCTTAATTTCGGCAATCAACTACAAATTACCTTCGGGAAAAATGTCGAATATTAAGATCAGAAAAATATTCCTGTTTTATTGACTGGTGAACAGTGACGCAATATAATTAATATTAACTTATAATGACTAATTGAAAGGGGTGAAATATGGAGCAGGAACTATTAACTGTTGAGGAGCTTTGCCGGTGGTTGAAAATAAGCAGATCAACTGCTGATAGATGGCGGAAGGAAGGAATGCCATTTATAAAGCAAAGCAGACTTGTAAGGTTTGATAGGGAAGAAGTATTAAAATGGCTCAAGAAAAACAGCAAAAAATAAGGAAGTCGCCCCTCCGCCAAGAGATAACGACTTCCGAAAAACCCCTACCGCATGGGGAGGGTTTTCTATTGCCTTTTTCAGGATAAACCCTCCCCGGAAGATTGTCAATACAAATTTTGGGAGGTAATGTTAATGACATTAGAATATGAGAGTTTTCCGCGTCACGATATAAAAACCCCAGCCGGTAACACAATGCACCTTTTTATTATTCCTGCAGGCAGTCGGTGGTTCAGACCGATGGGTGTTGATGATGTAAGCGCATTAATTCAAGTTACGGAGTCTCTTCTAGGTGATATGCCAGCCAGATCAGTGTATATCAGAAAGGAAATGGTTGATATAGATAGTATAGAAAGCAGGCTTTTAGAATTAATGGTTATGTTGGATGTATTCATCTCAAGAGGCGTAGAAGGATATTGTATTTATAAGACCAGAGAAAACTTCAAGGATGAATTTATGAATGGGTTCAATACTCAAAACAGAGAGGCGGTGTCTTAATGAACCGTTATTTTGCAAACCTACCTAAAGAATTGGCAGAATTTACGAGTACAAAAGAGCCAGTCATTCAATTGATTAGTTCACGGCATTGCCCAAATTATGACCGGCCATGTAAGGAAAAATGCAATAATGACGGCTGTTGCCTGGGTGAGATTAAATGCGGGAATGAGTGTCCGAACTGCGGACAGTGCCCGAACAACGAGGGGGTGGTTTAATGGATGACGCGGCATGGGCGGAGTATGTTTTGGAGGAGCTTGAAAAGGCAAGCCCGGAAAAGCGCGAAATGTTAATAACGACCATAAACTATTTGGCGGCAAAGAGCAAAGGCGATGTCGAGCAGGCCCAGGCGTTATTGTTTCTCTTGCCTAAATGGGTGAGGCAGGTTATAAAGATGGTATCCACCCAAAGCTGCAATACAAGATAAGCCCCTCATATTCCCTTGTAGCGAGAGATATTAACCCCGGTAAGGGTTTATACCTCCGGGGTTTTATATTTATGGTCGCCCGGTGACCGTAATTCTTTTTTTTGTGCTCTCCCCAATTTTGGGGTGAGTGCAAATTGTTGAGCGTTCCATAATTTAATTGTCCAACAGTTGGACGATAAGTATTCCAAAATCCTTACCGGCACACATTCGATTTATTGGTGGAATCCACCAGTAAATCATCTCTTACTTGGTGCTTTATTTTGCGGGAGATTCCCGCGAAATTCTTCTCTTGCCTGCTCCTTTGTGATCTCTACCAACTCAATGTATTAATGCATTAGTACATTCTCTTAACTTGGTGCTCGGAGCAACAGGTTTCGACCTTGATTTGCTGGCATTTGGGAACTTGAGTTCCCAAATTATTTGCTCTTTCAATTAGGGGGGTTGTGTCGCCATATTGTGAAAAGCCAGTAAACAAGCGAGAACGGGAATCGCGCGCTGAGGCGGCAGGAAAGACCCGGAAGCGTCTTGCTTATGCAGGGCGCTTTATTATTTCAGAATAGGGTGGAATCCACCAGGGTAAGATTTTTGTTGGGGACAAACTTTGCAGCGATGCAAAATTTAAAATTCAAACTCGGGTTGGAATTTGGAAACTGCTCAGCGCTGAGCGTTTTGTTAGACAATTAAATAATTTAATCCTCCAACAGTTGGAGGAACGGGAGGCAAATTGGAAATCGTTTGCGAATTTGAAAACTCCAAGCGATTGGAAATTTAGACTGCGCAGAGAAAAAAGAGCAGGAAGACAGTAGAACCAGTTAACCACAAACGAAAAGGCCAACACTCCAACCCTGGGCAGGTACAATCACCTTGCCCGGGGTTTTTTCTCGTTCTACAGGGCAAATATGGAGGGGGTAGTTTATATGATTTACCGGGAAAGGTTATTGGTTTGCCGATTGTTTAAATGATTGGTATATTGTAGCGAATATTGTATAATAATGGTGAATTAATATAGGCCTCCAGGCTTTAAAGCACAGGCATAAAACATAGAACCCTCGGCGCAAAGTTGGAGGGTTTTTATATAAGTTATATTTAAGGAGGAATTGAGTTGAAAAAAGTATTTTTATTGGCTTTTATAATGACATTGTTGTTTGTAGGCGCGGCACATGCTTCCGTGGTAAGGTTGCAAGTTAATGGTGAATACATTAAAACTGACGTGCCACCACAAATAATTAATGGGCGGGTAATGGTTCCGGCTAGATATGTTTCAGAATCTTTACTGGCAACAGTAAATTATAATGAATCTACTAATACGGTTATAATTGAATGGCCCGACATGATAAAAGCAGGTATTGGCTTAATTAATACAATGAATGAAAATGTAGCCTTTAGGAATGAAGTTATGGCGGTATACAACAAATACTATGGTGAGCAATCTACAACCTCAACCGAACAGTCAGAGCATGATAACCAGCAAAGCCTAGAAGGTACCATAAAAGGGCCGTTATTGTTATTTGCCGACAATAAAGATAAAACCTATCTTGGCAAACTAACTACTAACAGTTCAGATACTGATAGTATATTTAATGATTATGGCACATATGGCAGTAAATATAATCAAAACTCTATATGGAATGATTATGGAACATTTGGTGGAAAATTTTCAGCGTATAGTCCATTTAATGAATTTAGCGCCACGCCGCCATTGATTGTTGATTCTAATGGAAATATTGTTGGTAGGTTAACGGTAAATAAATTTGTTCAAGGTGCAATAAGTCCGTATACCATAACGGGAGTTTTAAAAGACATGGGACAATAAACTTTGTTTCATTAATTATCCTTGAGTTGATACCATGTCCACACCCACCACCATGGCCGCTTACGTGCGCGTCAGTACGGAGAAACAGGCCGAGCAATGGTTATCATTCCGGCGCAAAAGTCAAGGGTTGCTACGGGGAAACCCTGGGGAAACCCGGGGGAAATCCTGGGGAAAAAGTTGCCTTAATTTCCCCAAACGATTCCGAAGGGGAAACCGAAGAAACCTTGATATACAAAGGATTCCGAATTTTACCTAACTATACCTAAGGACTTTTCCCGGACTTCTAATCCGTAGGTCACAGGTTCGAATCCTGTCTGGGATACCAATCTTACTAAGAGAAAAGCGAAAAAGGGAAGAAAAAGGGAAGAAAAAAATACCGCCTCAATGGGCGGCTTTTTGTTTTCTATGCCTGTTTTTTAATCTTGTTTGGATTAAGCACCTCCATTTGACTGGCAGCTTTTTTCTGTGCGCCCTTATATGCATGGGCATAAAATTTTAAAATTGTATTAGACGAGGCATGACCAGAAACTGACTTTATACTTTCCACGTCTTCCCCTTGGTGAATCAGATAGCTTATTCCAGTGTGTCGCAATCCGTGAAATGAAATTCTTCTCTGTTTATGCTTGTCTAAAAATTCAGGGAACCAACTGCTGATAGTGTCGGGGTGTATCCTGTTCCCTGTTTCGGTTACGAAGAGGTAATTATCTCCTTTATAAAGGTTATCCATGTCTTCTGCAATTTTCGTCTGCCGCTCGTTATGCTCTTTCAATAGTGACCTTACCCATGGGGGGACAACAACGGTACGAATAGAGTAATCATTTTTCGGATCTTTTATGTGTGTAGGTTTGCCCGGTATATAGGCGAGAGATTTGTTAATTTTTATAACTCCGGTGTCAAGTCCTACATCATCCCATGTGAGGGCAAATAATTCGCCACGGCGGGCGCATGTGGTAACAGCCAGCTTGATAATTAATCCATAGATAAAATTTTCTTTATCGGCGGCTTTGAATAATTTTTCAATTTCATCAATGTCGTAAAAATTGGGGCGCTTGTCTTTTACTTTTATTTTATCTTTATCCACAAGGGCGCAAGGATTATGGCTGATAAGTCTTTTTCCCTCTATTTTCTTTTTCATTCCAAATATAAAAATCATGTTCAAAAGCCGGTGATGGTGTCTAATTGTATTAGGGGACAATCCTTTTGACTTCACGTCCTCACCTTTTTTATTTTTAAAGGTATGCTCTTTTTCGCTTTGCCTCTGGAAGCCCCTTCCTGAGCGTAGCGAAGGGAGGGGTAGTTCACCTTTATGGGGGAGCTTCCACCAATAATAACCCCTCTGTCATCAAATGGATAGGGGGTGTTATTATTCCTAGAAATAAAAAAGTTAGTAAAGCTGTTAAAAGCAACGACAAGCGCTTTGTATGTACCATGCATTGCACTTTGTATACAATATGCTGTCCAAATAAAAAGTTCGAATATTTTGTATACTTTTCATGTACTTGATTACAAACATAAAATAGTACTTTATAATGAAATATGGCGGCAGAATGAAAGGAGGTCAGGTTACATATATCTGGGAAATAGCTTGAAAAATATAAAGATATAGAATTTTCAGGCGTCGCTATGCTAAAAACAGGTTTGTCTGCACGGGATTGGTTCACGGGATTGGTTTAAGAAAGGAGTTTGGAAAAAATGTTCGATAGTAACCTGTCATCGTTATTTATTAATATTTTTCAGGGTATCCTTGGTTTTGGATGGCAGAATATGGTCATGATAATTATTGGTGCTTTATTGATTTATCTTGCCATCGTAAAAGGGTACGAACCGCTATTATTATTACCCATTGGATTTGGAGCAGTACTTATTAACCTGCCATTAAACGGGTTGATGGGCGATGAGGGAATCCTACGTGCTCTATACAATGCCGGGGTTGCAACCGAGCTGTTTCCATGCCTGCTTTTTGTAGGCATCGGGGCTATGACGGATTTCGGACCACTGCTGGCAAATCCCAGGATTCTGCTGCTGGGCGGTGCAGGCCAGTTTGGTATATTCTTTACCCTGCTCCTGGCTCTGGCTCTGGGATTTCCCCAGTTGGAAGCTGTCTGCGTGGGCATTATCGGGGCCTGTGACGGACCAACATCCATTTACGTCACCAGTAAATTCGCCCCGGAAATGCTGGGACCGATATCGGTGGCCGCATATTCTTATATGGCACTAGTGCCCATTATCCAGCCACCGGTTATGAGGCTTATGACAACCAAAAAGGAACGGCAAATATTGATGCCGTACACAAACATGAAGCCTGTTAGCCAGACCACAAAAATACTGTTTCCCATTGTGGTTACGGTTGTAACCATCCTAATCGCTCCCATGGGCGCCCCGCTGATGGGCATGCTGATGCTGGGCAACCTGCTCAAGGAATCAGGAGTTGTCAGCCAGTTGGTCAAGTCGGCGGAGAACGAGATTCCAAACGTTATCACGCTGCTACTGGGTATCACCATTGGGGCCACCATGGTCGGGGAAGTGTTCCTGCAGTGGAAGACCCTGGCAATATACGGGCTAGGCCTGGTCGCAATTGTCGGGGACACTGCTTTCGGAATCTTGTTCGCCAAGTTTATGAACCTGTTTATGAAGCAAAAAATTAATCCTTTGATCGGGGCAGCAGGCATTTCAGCCTTTCCCATGGCTGCACGGGTTGTACAAAAAGTCGGATCGGAGGAAAACCGCCAGAATTACCTTCTCATGCACGCCATGGGCGTAAACACCGGCGGGCAGATCGGGTCGGTAATGGCAGCCAGCATCATGCTGGCAGTAATCGCGGCTATAAGATAAAATAAAAATATGGGGGATGTCCAATGACAGATATGGAATTTGGTATTACATTGACGGTGTTGGGCGGAGGTTTGACTTTAGTTTCCCTGGCCTTTCTTGTTTTTGTAATGAAGGTTCTTGTGGGCTTTCAGTCCAAAGCCGAAGGAAAGAACGAATCCCAGTCTTCCTGACGGGTGCGATAAACTCTTGACGGCGTATAGGGCGTATAGTTTGTAATAATCAGTTTTCTACCAGGCTTGTTGAATATATTAATTGAATATATTATTAGTATGTTATAAGTATTATTTACCGGTGCGGTCCGGGCCTAAAGCGGAGCCCGGCACAGGACTCCACTTTAGGTTAGGTTTATTATACGGGCTGAGTCGAAAGGATGATCTTCTACAAATGGAATATCTTGCAATTCTTATGAAAATTTTTATGGTTAACGTAGTCTTGAGCGGAGACAACGCGGTGGTTATAGCCTTGGCCTGCCGCAAATTGCCCTCCAAACAGCAGAAGATGGCGATCCTGCTGGGAAGCGGCGGTGCGGTAATATTTAGGGTAATCTTAACCATTGTAATCGTATACCTTTTAAGAATTCCCTTCCTTCAGGCCATTGGGGGCCTACTTCTGGTTTACATTGCAGTTAAGCTCCTTAAGGACGAAGAATCCGGGGAGGACGTAAAGTCCGCAGACAGCATGTATGAAGCAATGAAGGTTATTATTGTGGCCGACCTGATTATGAGTCTGGACAACACCCTGGCCATAGCCGCCGTTTGCGAAGGGAACTGGCTTATGCTGATTATCGGTCTGGCCACCAGCATTCCCCTGATCATTTTCGGCGCACAGATAATCATGTATCTAATGAAAAGATTTCCCATTATCTTGTATATCGGTGCCGGAATACTGGGATGGACATCAGGTGAGATGCTGGTGGGGGATAAAAAGGTACTCGACTACCTGCACCATAATGTGGCTGCCAGCACAGTTCACATTATAGACATTGCAGTACCGGTGGTAATTACGGCCTTTGTTATTTTATACGGCTGGTTGGGCAATAAAAAGGCAAAGCGGGAAGAAGCCGGGCACGAAACAAACATATGAAATAAAAACTTTGAAATTCTCTAGGAATGAGATATTTTTTCCGGAGTATGATTTTAACAGGAGTTGGCAGTTAACAATTAGCTGTGCCGGCTCATCCGGGAGTATGAAAAACTGTAATATTTATAAAGAAAAAAAGCAAAAAACCTGACCGGAGGTCGGGTTTTTTGCTTTTGCGAATATTCAACTGCGGGCAGGGAATTTAAGTCGATAACTTAAATAGAGCATATTGGAAGTGAAGAAAAATTTTTTAGGTATTAATTAGGGCTTTGCTCAGTTCGAAGGTGTTTAATTTCGGTTGGTTTTTTATCTGCTGATGTTTATTAAAACTGGCAGCTGCTATATAATACTGAAATAACAGGGTTATAAGGCTGCCATGGAAAGATTCCGGGAGAAAACAGGATAACGTAAGACGGATCGCGGCATAGCCGCTTGTGGAGGGCTGGGAAAAGTGATCAATGCTGATAGAACGTTTAAAGAATTCATGGAATTGGTACAGGTGGATAGTGTCAGCGGGCAGGAAAGAAAGCTGGCGGACCTGCTTTTAGACCGACTGGAATCCCTGGGGCTGGAGGTTTGGGAAGACGATGCCGGTAAAAAACTGAACACCTCCGCAGGCAATATTATCGGTAAATTACCCAAAACGGTTGCCGGTGGAGAACCTGTACTGCTGTGTGCCCACATGGATACCGTGGAACCAGGAGTGGGAGTGGTGCCGGTGCTTGACAACAGGGTGATCAAATCCTCCGGCGATACAATACTGGGCGCAGACGATAAAGCCGGTATAACAGCCATTCTGGAAGTGTTGAGGGTAATCAGGGAAAATAATATTCCTCATGGTGGGATTGAAGTGGCCTTCACCGTTTGGGAGGAAGGGGGGCTTTTAGGGGCTAAAAATCTAGACTTTGACAGGTTGGAGTCTAAAATGGGGTTTGTGCTGGACTGCGACGGTCCGGCAGGAACAATTATTGTGCAGGCTCCGTCACAGGACAGAATTTCAGCCACGGTACGGGGGAGGGCCGCCCACGCCGGGATCAGTCCGGAAGAGGGCATAAATGCCATTGTAGTGGCCTCCAGGGCCATCGCGGCCATGAAGCTGGGCCGAATTGATGACGAAACCACTGCCAATATTGGGGTAATAACCGGGGGCAAGGCAATAAATATAGTTCCCGATGCTGTGACTATCAAGGGGGAGACCAGGAGCCTCACTGCGTCAAAAAGGGAAGCTCAGACTAAGGCCATGGTGGCGGCGCTGGAGGAAACGGCTAGGGCTAATGGCACCACAGCGGATGTGGTGGTGGAAACCATCTACCCGGATTTCAAACTGGGTGAGAAGAATCGGGTGGTCATCATAGCGGCCAGGGCCGCCCGCCAATTAGGAATGAATCCCCGTCTGGTGAAGACCGGTGGGGGTTCCGATGCCAACATTTTTAACAACCGGGGCATAGCAGTGGCCAATTTGGGTATAGCCATGCAGAAGGTGCACACCACCGATGAATATATCCGTTCCGAAGATCTGGTCAGCAATGCCCGCTATCTTTTGGAAATAATCAGCACAGTGCAGGAAACAGCGTGATCGTTATGTTGTTAAGGGAACGCCATTGCCGTTAATGGTATGGACAAGGAGAAACGCATGGAGGAAATATTTTGATTCGCGTCAGAAGGGGCCTGGTTACCGCTATTGAAAGAAAAAGGTTGGGATACACGGAGGCGCTGGTGCAGACCGGGGAGGCCCTGGAGAAGGCTGTTAGTTATGATGCCCTTACCGGCCCGTTACAGTTAGGGGACGAAGTAGTGCTGAACACTACCGCAGTGCATAAAAATTTAGGCACCGGGGGAATGCACTTTGTTATGGCCAACCTGTCTCACAGGGAGTTGGACCCTCCGGCTGAAGGACACATTATGAAACTCAGATACACCCCCGGGCAGGTGAAAGTGCTGGCTGTGGAGGAAGAGCAGCACCCACTGAACCAACTTTACCGGGGAACGGATACCCTCTCCGGCATGCCGGTCATTATAGGCACCCTGCACAGCATGCTGGGTCCGGCGGCGGCAACCCTGAAAAAATATGCCGGGGAAGGAACCAGGGTGGTCTACGTGATGACCGACGGCGCGGCACTGCCGCTCCAGCTTAGCAATTTAGTGGCGGAATTAAAGGAAAAGGGCCTGTTGCAAAGCACAGTTACCTGCGGCCATGCCTTCGGGGGTGACCTTGAAGCCGTCAATGTATACAGCGGGCTGCTGGCAGCCAGAGGAGTCGCCGGGGCGGACGCCGTAATCATCACCATGGGGCCGGGCATTGTGGGTACGGGGACATCTTTCGGCTTTACCGGCACGGAGCAGGGGGAGCTGGTCAATGCGGTAAATGTATTGGGCGGCCGTGCCCTGGCTATACCCAGGATAACCTTCGCCGATGCCAGGGAAAGGCACCGGGGTCTGAGCCATCATACCAGGACATCCCTGGGCAAGATTGCCCTGACCTCCTGCGTGGTTACCCTGCCGCTGATGGACGGGGAAAAAAACGGGCTGGTTAAAGAGCAGCTGGAGGACAGCGGCATTAGCCGCTTGCACCGGACGGTGGAGATAGACGCGTCCGCCACCGGGGAAATCCTCCGGGAATATGGCCTGAAAGTCGCCACCATGGGCAGGGGCTATGAGCAGGACAGTGAATTTTTTATGGCGGCCGGGGCGGCGGGTATATACGCCGCGAATCTGCTCAATGCAGGCCGGACCTGAGTATCTCCACCACGGTGGTATATTTGCGGCTGTATTCCCGCAGTGCCTTTAGCACCTCGGCAGGCTTGCCGCATACATAAAAGCGATCTTTGAATATATATACACGCATATCATTCACTCCCAATATGTTATGGGACTATAGTATGACCGCATGAAAAGCTATATGCATTTATACGGTAGAATAAAGCAGGGTGAAAAATGAAGGGTACTGTTATTCTTTCCACCGATGCCAGTGGGGCGGCGGAGGCTGCGGCCCGGGGCAGGGTGGTGCTGGTAGTAGACGTAATAGATTTTTCCACCACCATGGAGGCGGCCCTGGATGCCGGGGCACTGGTCATCTTCGGCGCGGCCCCTGACGCCGCCCGGCCACCGGTGGCCGTGGCGCCGTTTAATATTGGGGTTATGGCGGGAAAGGCGGCTATGAAAAGCGGTACGGACGTAGTGCTGGTGGCGGAGCCGAGGATTGGCAGCGACGGGGAGAGGATGAAATCAGCCTCCCGGGCGCTGGCCGGTGTAGCGGAGACAGGAGCTGCTATCGGGGCAGTACTGCCCAACCTGGGCGCGGAAACCCCCCGCCTGGCAGATCTTTCCGGCAGGGTGGTGCTGGGAGTCACCGGCACCGGGGGCGTTGCCTTTGATGCTGCGGTAAACGCCGGGGCGCCCATGGTGATGACTGGTACGGTAGCCCGCACGCTGCAAAAGAAAGGTACAGCTCCGGCCATGGAGGCCGCCCGCCGTGCTGCCGGCGCGGCAGACCGGCTGGACGCCGGCATAGCGGTGGTGGCCGCCAGCGGTAATTCACTGGAGGATATATTGGCCGCCGAATTTATATACAAATTTATTATGGATTTAATGAGAAAGAAATAGCCGGCACCCAGCACTTTTACGGATTAAACCTCTCCGGGAGTTTAGTAATATCATGCCGCAAAGGCATATTTTTTTTGCCGCTCCCATAAACATTTAATGGACAGGTTCATGGGGGGAGTGCGCATGCCTGGGGCCAGAAAGAAATTTTTTTCAGCTTTAATGATGCGGGGCTGGCCTTACCTTTTAACGGCGCTGTTGGTTTTTACCCTTGGTATTACCGTGGGCGCGTTGAGTGTGGAGCGCCTGGACAGTAAGCAGTCGGAAGAAGTAAGCCGCTACCTGCAGGGATTTGTCAGGGATTTGGATGAATTCAACCTTGATCATCAGCGGGTGGCCAGGAACTCGCTGCTAAACGGAGCCGTGATGGTAGGGGCAATTTATATACTGGGACTGACGGTTATAGGCATGCCGGTTACACTGGCCATTCTTTTTGCCCGGGGATTTGTGCTGGGCTTTGCGGTGGGCTTTCTGGTAAGGGATTTGGCGGCGGGAGGTATACTAATGGCCCTGGTGTCGGTGGTTCCACATAATCTGCTTTACATACCGGCACTGCTGGTGGGCGTGGCTTCGTCACTGGCTTTTGGCATGCTGCTGTTAAAAAGAAATTTTAATACCAGGTTACCGGTCCTGCCCAACTATGTCATGTATACCACCATAATGCTGGTGGTGCTGGCTGTAACTTTGGGGGCGGGAATGGTAGAATCGTACGTATCGCCGTGGCTTACCAAAATGGCGGCGGAAGCTCTGCAGAGCGGTCTTGCAACCCCGACGGGGAGTTAGTTCAAGACGGCGGGCTAAATACGGAGGGTACTATGTTTATCGTTATATCTGGTTTGAGGAATAAGTTGCTTGCTTTGATCAGGTTATTGCTGGCGTTTGCCATTCTGGCCATACTGGCAGGCCAGCTATACGGCCTGGTAAAGGATGCCGGGTGGTTTTACGGGCGCTGGGTGGATGACAGGCAGCCCAGCGGTAATCCCCTGAAGGTGTTCCGCCAGCCACAGGAAGATCCCCTGCCCACATGGGAGGACGGGGATGGTATTATCCAGCAGCTGCGGGAATTTTACTTAAAGGATTAGTCTGGCCATAGCCGGGCTTTTTTTTGTTGTTAATTAGGATATAATTATCCAGACAGGAAAAATCCATCTGGAATAGAATTTTATATGTAAAACGTAACATCATAAGAATACAAAGCATGGGAGGTATGCATATGCCGTCGAAGGTTTATTTTACGGATATGAGGGCTGAACATGGTAAAAGCCTTTTGAATAAGTTGGAAAAGCTGTTTGAGGCCGCCGGTATGAAAGAGCTGATCAAACCAGGCGATCTGGTGGCGCTCAAAATTCACTTCGGGGAGAGGGGCAATACAGGCTATATCCGGCCCCAGTTTACCCGTAGAATTGTAAACCGGGTCAAGGAACTGGGCGGCAAGCCCTTTCTCACCGATGCTAATACACTTTACGTTGGCAGCCGGGCCAACGCAGTGGACCATTTGCAGACAGCCATTGAAAACGGCTTTGCCTACGCGGTGATGGATGCGCCCTTAGTTATTGCTGATGGGCTGAACGGCAAGGATTACGTTACCGTGCCGGTGGGTTTAAAGCATTTTAAAGAGGTAAAGATAGGTAGCGCTATAGTGCACGCGGACGCACTGATCGCCATTTCTCATTTCAAGGGTCATGAAGCCACGGGTTTCGGGGGCACCCTTAAAAATGTGGGTATGGGCTCTGGCTCCAGAAGCGGGAAGCAGATGATGCATTCCGACGTTCTCCCCAGCGTAAATATTGGAAAATGCCTGGGCTGCTCCAAATGCAGCCAGTGGTGTCCTGCCGGTGCCATAGCCGTGGGCGAGGACAAAAAGGCTGCGGTGGATGAAAAAAGCTGCATTGGCTGCGGAGAGTGCACCGTCACCTGCCCTGTCCAGGCCATAGCAATAAACTGGAAGACCAAACCGGATATGATTCAGGAAAAAATTGTGGAGTACGCCGCCGGAGTGCTGAAAAATAAAGCCGGCAAGGCAGGCTTTATCAATTTTGTAAACAATGTTTCCCCCGACTGTGACTGCTTTGGCTGGACGGACGCTCCTCTGGTACGGGACATCGGTATGCTGGCTTCTCTGGATCCGGTGGCCCTGGACCAGGCTAGCGTCGACCTGGTCAACAAAGAAAGGGGACTTCCCAATTCCAGAATTGCCGGTAAAGAAGACAGCGGTGACATATTCAGGGCGGTGCACCCCAGGGTGGACTGGCGGGTCCAACTTGCCTACGGTGAAGCCATCGGGCTGGGCTCCCGGAAATATGAGCTGATAAAAATTTGAGCTTTCAAGGGTAAAACAGGGGATAGCCGTGTGCGATGGCCCGCATGCACGGTTCTGTGAGAGGGGCAGTTTTAACTGCCCCTACTCGATTTAAATACCGTATCCGTTGCGTTTTTAGCCGGGGAGGTTTTGGGTATGAAAAGTATTATCCGGCAGTACATGGATTATATATCCATTGAGAGAGGACTGGCTTACAACACACTGCAGTCCTATCAGTCGGATCTGCTTTTTTTTGAAGAGTTTTGCCGGAATAAAGGCTACGACCCTATGGGCGACTCCGCCAGGTCAGCTGTTATGGCCTACCTGATTAGTCTGAAACGTGAGGGTATGGCGTCCACTACTTCGTCCCGCAGGCTGGCAGCCATAAAATCATTTTATAAATATTGCCTCGGTGAGGGCATAACCGACCGTGATCCCACGGAAAATATAGAATCGGGAAAGAGAAGCCTGAAGCTGCCGGGGGTGCTTTCTGTTTCCGAGGTAGATGTGTTGCTGAATCAGCCCCGCAGGGATACGCCGGCCGGATTGCGGGACAAGGCCATGCTGGAAGTCATATACGCTTGCGGTATCAGGGTTTCTGAGTTGACCGGCCTTAACGTTGGAGATGTGAACATTGAACAAAAATATATAAGATGCCTGGGCAAAGGGGCTAAGGAAAGAATTGTGCCCATGGGGCGGGTTGCCGCCAATTCCGTGCAGGAGTATCTGTCCGGGGCCAGGGGCAGGCTTACCAGAGGCAAGGCCACACCGGCTCTTTTTATCAACCGCCTGGGCAGCCGTCTTACCAGGCAGGGTTTTTGGAAGATAATAAAAAATTACGCCCGCCGGGGAGGGATAAGGAAAGATATAACTCCCCACACACTGAGGCACTCCTTTGCCACACATATGCTGGAAAACGGCGCGGATCTCCGTTCGCTGCAGGAATTGCTCGGGCATGCCGATATAACCACCACCCAGATTTACACACACCTGACCAAGAGCCGTTTGAAAGAGGTGTACAGGCAGTCGCACCCCCGGGCTTGACTGGTGCAATCCGAAAACACACATAGAGGAGCCGGAACCATGGGAAATGCAAAAATAAACAGAGTAATACTGATCGTGCTGGACAGCGTGGGCATAGGGGCGCTGCCGGATGCCGGTGCATACGGGGATACCGGCAGCAACACCCTGGTCAACACCGCCGAGGCCGTGGGCGGACTTAAATTGCCCAACCTGGGACTGCTCGGACTCGGCAACATTGCTAAAATAAAGGGAGTGCCCCCCGAGGATAACCCTACCGGGGCATACGGTAAAATGGCCGAAAGATCCGCCGGCAAGGACACTACCACCGGCCACTGGGAAATGTCCGGCGTGATACTGGACCAGCCTTTTCCGGTCTATCCCCACGGCTTTTCCCCTGAAATAATAAAAACCTTCGAAGAAAAGATTGGCAGGAAAACCCTGGCTAACAAAGCTGCCTCGGGAACGGCAATCATAGAGGAGCTTGGGGAGGAGCATATAAAAACAGGCTACCCCATTGTGTACACCTCTGCCGATAGTGTTTTCCAGATTGCCGCCCATGAGGAAATAATTCCTCTGGAAGAATTGTACAGTATGTGCCGGGTGGCCAGGAAACTGCTCAGCGGTGAGCACGCGGTGGGAAGGGTGATTGCCCGCCCCTTTGTGGGCCGCCCCGGTAGTTTTAAACGCACAACCAACCGACATGACTTTTCCTTGAAGCCACCCGGTGAAACAATACTTAACCTGCTGCACAGCAGCGGCTGCAGGGTACAGGCCGTGGGAAAAATTGAGGATATATTCGCCGGCGAGGGCATAACCGAAGCGGTACATAGTAGCGGCAACCCGGACGGCATGGAAAAAACCCTGGAACTGATACGCAGGCAGGGCGGGGGTTTCATCTTCGCCAACCTGGTGGATTTTGACATGCTATATGGCCATCGCAATAATCCCGAGGGGTATGCCGGAGCTCTGGAGGAATTTGACCGGAAGCTACCGGACTTTATAATGGCTCTGAGGGACGATGACATGCTTATCATAACCGCTGATCACGGCTGCGACCCCACCACCTCCAGTACTGACCACAGCAGGGAGTATGTACCCCTGCTGGTTTACGGCAGACTTCTCAGAGGCGGGGTCAACCTGGGGATTAGGGAAACCTTTGCCGATGTAGCCGCCACCATCGCTGAAATTTTCGGAATTACAACAGGTTCGGGCAAAAGCTTCCTTGGGGAGATACTTAAGCGGGACGGTGAATGAAGCTGTGCGTATGTATGACGTTATAATGCTTTCCCTGTCATTGAGGACCAGGTGGAAAGATGGAAACGGAAAGAGTATAAAAGGGTAGCTCATTAAGGGGTGATGCTCATATGAGGATGGTTGACCTTATTAATAAGAAGAAGCAAGGTGGAGAATTAACCCAGGCTGAGATTAACTTTATAGTTGAGGGATACACCTCTGGAGAGATACCGGATTATCAGATGTCGGCCTTTTTAATGGCAATATACTTCAAAGGAATGAATAAAAAAGAAACAGCTAACCTCACCCTTACCATTATTAACTCAGGTGATCAGGTAGACTTATCGGAGATTAAAGGAATCAAAGTCGATAAGCATTCTACAGGTGGCGTTGGAGATAAAGTAAGTTTAATCGTTATTCCTCTGGTTGCATCCGTAGGAATACCAGTTGCAAAAATGTCTGGAAAAGGACTGGGTCACACAGGAGGGACGATTGATAAACTAGAAGCCATTGAAGGATTCAAAACGAACTTTTCCAGGGATGAGTTCATTCATAACGTGAATACTTATAAGATGGCTATAGCAGGACAGAGTGCAAATTTAACCCCTGCTGATAAGAAGATTTATGCTTTGAGAGATGTTACGGCTACGGTAGATAGTGTTCCCTTGATAGCCGCATCGGTAATGAGTAAGAAGATTGCTTCCGGGGCTGATGCTATTGTATTGGACGTAAAGGTTGGTTCGGGAGCTTTTATGAAGTCGTTGGCTGAAGCCAGGGAATTGGCTCAAACAATGGTTGAAATAGGGAAGTCGCTTAACAGAAAGACCATAGCTGTTATAACGGACATGAGCCAACCTTTAGGACATGAGGTCGGCAATGCGAATGAGGTAAGGGAAGCGTTAGAAGTATTGCAGGGCAGGGGCGCAAAGGATTTAACTACTGTGGCTCTCACAATAGCGTCTTACATGGCTGTGTTAGGTGAAGCTTATACTGACTTCCATAATGCCTATAAAGGGCTTCAGAAGATCATTCATTCCGGTCAGGTTGTCAATACATTTAAACAGCTTATAAAAATCCAGGGTGGGAATCCTGAAGTAATTGATAACCCTGGCAAGCTTCCGCAAGCAAAATATCATGTGGAAGTTAAGGCCTCTCAGGAAGGATATGTAACGGCCATCAATGCTGAAGCCATAGGAGTTTCAGCAATGCTTCTCGGGGCAGGGCGAAAGAAGAAGGATGACCTGATAGATTACTCTGCCGGCCTGACTATGGTTAAGAAAGTAGGGGATAAGGTCAACGCCGGGGATACAATCTGCTTATTGCACACAAACCTTGAGGAATATAATGAAGCTGAAAATATGGTACGAAGTGCATACTCTTTCTGCGATACCGAGCCAAAGCCAATCAATTACATATATGAGGTCATTCAATAAAAAATGGGTAGGCATCGACTTTGCCGCCGGCATTGTATTGCGCAAAAAGGAAAAATCACCTGAGCAGGTTCATTACGATGCGCATAGAGTAAAACATGACCTTTCTATGGAAATAAATACACAGCTGGCTTTTGAGGAAAAGCTGCGTCCCTTTTCCGTTGACCTTTTGTTTATCCAGCGGATGCCCGTAAATTTGAAATTCAATATAATTAACGGAATAGTAATATACAGCAGGGATGAAGAGTTCAGGACCGACCTGGAGGAAAACATAGTAAGGGACTATCTGGACTTCAAGCCTGTACTGGAAGCTTATTACAGGGAAATGGCCGAAAGTATTCTGTCCGGGGAGTGATGAAGCCGCTGTATTTGGATCGTGCTGATAATAAATAATATTATATGGTGGAATAGAAGATACTTACCGTAGTTGTCAGTCGCAGGATGTGGCAGTGTGCGTCAAGGTAATCGGTATTGCCCCCGATACACCGGTTGTGTTTCGGGGGCAGTTTAATTATATGCTAAATTCCCAGGCACAGTAGAAGGCATCCTTTTTTTCATCAGGGGGACAACCCAGGCACTTTGTTTTTATCCTGGGGTCGATGGTAGAGGCGAAACCGGCATATTCCACCAGGCCTACGGGCTTGCAGGGGTGCAGGGCCATGCCCTTTCTTTCCCGGGCGAACTGTACCCTGCAGTTAACCATTTTAAAAATAAGGGTGTTTTCATCTTTTTCGATTATTTCCTGCTGGTTGATAAAAGCATACAGCCTCCACTGCAGGGCTTCCTTGAGTGCCGGCAGCCCGCCTCCCGGCTTAATCTCTGCCAATTTCATGATCCTTTGTGCTTCGTTAACAGTGAACTTTTCCATCGCTTCTATATCCAGCCTGACGGCCTCATCAATACCGTGAGATTTTTCCACCGCCTGAAACCAGAGTCCGTCATGGGCCAGCCATCTTTTGGCTATGTCTTCCAAATAAGTCCTGCATTTTGCATCAATTTCTATCACGTCTTAATAACCTCCCGGTAATCATTTTTTTGATTATAGTTCAATGTAATTGCAATAGCAATGCCCGATAATTTATGACATTGTGCTCTGCAAGTGCAAGGATTACATTTTTTCCCGGTATAAATTTGTTTTCCTGTCGCATAATAGAATATGGCCCAATTTCTGAAAACATTAGAAAGGATGAATAGAATGCCCGGGAAAATTTTATTAAGAATCGCGTTATTATCTATAATTACAATCCTTGCGCTGTCTGCACCAGTTTTTGCCGTCCCCCCTTCTGCTGACAAGACGGAAACCGGAGAGAAAGCGGGTAAAAAGGCCCCCCTGAATACAACTGCGGAAAGCGCCGTATTGATGGAAGCAAACTCCGGCCAAATTATTTTCGAAAAAGAACCCGACAAAGAGCTGCCCATGGCCAGTGTCACCAAACTTATGACACTTTTACTGGCCACTGATGCCGTGGAAAGCGGTAAGGTAAAGCTGACGGACAAAGTGACTGTCACTGAAAATGCCTGGCACATGGGCGGATCGCAGATATTTCTGGAGCCGGGCGAAGAAATGACCATGAAGGAAATGCTCATAGCTGTGGCGGTGGGCTCGGCCAATGATGCCAGTGTGGCGGTGGCTGAACATATAAGCGGTAGCGAAGAGGCTTTTGTGGAGGCCATGAACCAGCGTGCCAGGGAATTGGGACTGAAGCACACCCATTTCGCCAATCCTACCGGATTGCCGGCTGAGGGCCATTATTCTTCAGCCAGGGATTTGGCGGTAGTATTGCGTGAATGTCTGAAATCGCCCCTTTTCAGGAATATTTCAAGTATTTACGAATATGACCTGAGGGGCGGGGATTTCAAACTATGGAGTAACAACAAGCTTTTAAAATGGTACCCCGGGGTAGATGCCGGTAAAACCGGTTGGACCAATGAGGCTAAATACTGCCTGGCTTCGTCCTGCATTCGTGACGGTTTGAGGTTGGTGGCAGTGGTACTGGGCACCCCGGAGGTTAAGAGCCATTACAGGGAGTCCATAAAACTGTATAACTACGGTTACGCCAGGTACAAGGCAGTGAACGTGGCGGATGCCGGTATAAAAGTAAAATCCATCCCCGTGGGTAAAGGCGTGGAAAGAAGCGTGAACCTTATCACTGCTGGAAATGTGGGCCTGGTCGTCCCCAAGGGGGAGGAAAAGGGGTTCACTTCCAGGATAGATGTACCGGAACAGATTAATGCTCCTGTTCAAAAAGGTCAGGAAATAGGGAACTACGTGGTGGTTAAAAATGGTCGTGAAGTGCTGCGGGTTCCACTGGTGGCGGAACGGAGCATAAACAAGGCGTCTATTTTTACCCAGATGAACAGGGCGTTTAATAAATTCCACGGGCTGCAATAGGAGGCTGCTCCTAAAAATTGCTTACAACAGTCTCCTGGCACATACCCGGGGATCGGGCGGCAGCCCGATCCCCGGGTATTCACCGGCAACAAGATAAAAAGACCTAAACCTTTGGGACAGTTGCGGTCCTTTTTTGCATTTCGACAATAATTCTGGTAAGATTTAGCAGGAATGGCTGTATCAGGTGTGGAAAGTATAAATATTTACAAGCTGTCAGGGGGGGACCCAGTTGCTGATTAATATTGATACTATGCAGGGGGCCGTGGTGGTAAGGCCAGCGGGGGAAATTGATCTGGGCGTGTCGGAAAGATTGCGCACATCTATCGATACCGCCCTGGAGCAGTATGAAACCGGACACCTGATTATTAATCTAAAGAGTGTATCGTATATAGACAGTTCGGGACTTGGTGTGCTGCTGGGCAGGTACAAGCGATTGGCCGCCTCGGGCGGAAGGGTATCCCTGGTGGCCCCCATGCCTCAGGTTAAAAAGATACTGGAGCTATCGGGATTGCTAAGGATTATGGGAGAATACCGCTCAGAAGAAGAAGCCGTTGCCGGGGCCGTATAGGAGGTTTTTAGATGCAATTAATTAACCGCATGAGTATCGAATTTAACAGCCTGCCTGAAAATGTAGCCTTTGCCCGGGTGGCGGTAGCGGCATTTGCGTCGCAACTTGACTTTACCCTGGGCGACCTGGACGAGTTAAAGGTGGCCGTATCCGAAGCGGTTACCAACTCCATTATTCACGGCTACAGGAACAGGATAGGTGAAACTGTGCAGGTGGAAGTCATACTATACAAAGATGCCCTGGAGATAATAGTGGTGGACAGTGGCGCCGGTATAAAGGATATTGCCAGGGCGATGACACCGGCTTATTCCACCGATCCGGAAAGAATGGGCCTGGGTTTTGCCTTTATGCAGTCATTTACGGATAAACTGGAGGTAGATTCGGCTCCGGGCAAGGGTACCAGGGTAAGAATGTTTAAGCAGTTAAATAGCCTGGCCGCCGTCATGCCGGGCCACTGAGGGTGGTTACATGGGTAACAGATTGATTGAGATGAACCTGCCCCGTTTCCCCCTCTTAAAGGACGAAGAAATGCGGGATTTGCTCCAAAAGGCGCAACAGGGCGACAGCTTTGCCAGAGACCGGTTGGTGAACTGTAACCTTAAGCTGGTTTTTAATCTGGTTAAGCGCTTTCAAAACCGGGGCTATGAGCTGGAGGATCTTTTTCAGATCGGTTGTATCGGCCTGATGAAGGCCATTGATAAATTTGACCTGTCCTATGATGTTAAATTTTCCACTTATGCCGTTCCTATGATTGTGGGAGAAATCCGAAGGTTTTTACGGGATGACAGTCCGGTAAAAGTCAGCCGTTCAGTAAAGGAACTGGCATACAGGATCCAGCAGACCAGGGAAAGGCTTACCGGAAAGATGGGCCGGGAGCCTTCGGTGGGGGAAGTGGCCGAAGACATGGGTCTGTCCCGGGAGGAAATAGTAAACGCCCTGGAAGCAGCCCAGACACCGGCATCTATATACGAAACACTGCATCAGGATGACGGGGACCCCATCTTTTTGCTGGATCAACTGCATGGTAACGAAGGTGACGGGGATGACATTCCCTGGCTGGACATGATAGCGGTTAAGGAAATGCTGCTTAGCCTGCCCGAGAGAGACAGAAAGATATTGATCTGGCGGTTTTTCGATGACCGGACCCAGGCCGATATCGCCGCCAGGCTGGGACTCTCCCAGGTTCAGGTGTCACGCCTGGAGCGACAGGCACTGAAAAAATTAAAAGGTTTGATTTCATCCGGGGATTCTATCATCAATGAGTAAATAGCATGACAGTCCCGGGGCTATAAAATATTTTGAAGGCTTATAGCCTCCTTTTCCGGGATATGCCGGATCATCAGCTTTAGTTCCGACAGCTGGGCCAGGGAAAGTACGTTGTTTTTCTCGGCCACGTATTCCTTGAATTTGGCCAGTGAAAATTCTATATTGTCCATCTCCTGGTGGTCCAGTATAGTGGGCCACCATTTTGCGTTTTCTCTCCATGCTTTCTCAAATGCCAGGGTGTTTTTATAGGCATGGTCCCATCTTTGGTTCGAAATATCGGATTCTATAAGGTCGATTTTTTGCACCAGCCCGGTGGTGGATGTATTCAACTGGATGTTCGCCCATACGCCCAGCCCCAGTACTATTACAAAAGCAACTAAAACTAACCATAACAGCTTCATAGATTTCAACTCCTCATATCGCTTTCGCCTTTTGCTGGTAGAATAATTTGCCTTCGGAGTCGATGCTGGCAAAAAGCACTTCCCGGAAGTCACTTAGGCCGAACTTTTGCAGTTCCGCCTGCAGCCATTCCCGGTTAAGACTTATTTTAGACAGATTTTTATCGAAAACAAACCCATCAATAATCAACGTCACCGGGAGGCCCTCGTAGTTGGTGGGCAGGTTCATATCCGCCGGAACCACCGGTCTTTTCTGGGATTTAGGTATAACACTGAGGTGGCCACTGGTCTCCAGAATGGCGAATTCAACATCGGCTATATTGGGAATATTTTTGGCCCGGAGCTGTTCTGTCAGCTCGTTTATGTTGTACCTTAGACTGATCAGTTCCTTCTCCACTATTTTACCGTTTTCTATCAGTACGCTGGGTGTGCCGCAGATAATGCCCCGGGCTCCTTCGCTTTTCAGGGAAATATAAGATAGAAAAATATGGATTACAACCAGGGTTAAAATGGGGATCACGGCGTAGGCCAGCGGTATGCCGCTGTTGCCTATGGGGATTGCTGCCAATTCCGAAAGAAGTATGATTATTACCAGTTCGTACGGCTGGAGTTGTCCGACTTGTCTTTTTCCCATTACACGCAGGCCGGTTACGACCAGGGCAACTAATATTACGGTGCGTATGAACACTATGAGCATTTTTAACACTCCCCGAGTTGCTTTTATTTATAGTGTTGTATATTTTACAGACATATCATTTCCATGTCGTTGTATTGTAATACGGTTAATAATTTATGCTCGTTTATTATTTGTGCTGCCGGAATTGGCTATTTATATCTGCTTATCCGCTAGCGTTATAAGGAATGCCTTTCTTGAATAAAAAAATCCATAAGCGCATAAGCTAGCTGAAAATAATTAATGGTATGGGAGGAAATGACATTGACCGTAGCGGCCCAGGTAAAACAAACACTGGTCGGTCTTAAAAATGCCCAGGCCAGTCTGGAATCCTTTGCCCTGCAGACCCAGAACCAGCAGGCGAAACAGCTTTATACCGACGCCGCCAATAAGACAGGGGCCATTGTTAACACGCTGGAGCCCAGGATTAAGCAAATGGAACAAGAGGAGCCACAATATAAGGGGTTTTAAATATAAGGGATTTTTAAGGGAGTAGTTTTAAAGGAGTAGATAAAAAGGAAGGCTTTGGCCTTCCTTTTTATGACGGCAAGGCAAAAGAAACTGATACAACACTTTGGAGTGCATAGAAAACTGCATGAAAAAACAAAATAAGGCAAAGAGGTGATGGCTGATGACCGTCAGTGCGCAGGCCAAGCAGACCCTGGCCAGCCTGAAAGGAATCCGGGCCACCCTGGATATGTTTGCACTGCATGGGGAAAACGGCGAGGCAAAAACTGTATACCGGCGCAACTCAGAGCGCGTCGGCCAGGTTATAGATGACCTGGAGCAAAGGATAAGCGTATTGGAGTTTGCAGAACCACAGTATAAAGGGTTTTAGTAAAACATAGCAAGGAGTTAGCCATCATGCCCGAATGGTTGAATATGCTGTTGCGCTCCGGCGGACTGTTCCTGCTCACATTGCTGCTGGTCCGGCTGATAGGTAAAAGGCAGACTTCACGTCTGACATATTTTGATCTGGTAGCGGCGATTGCCATAGGGGTGGTTGCCGCCGTTGTTTCACTGAACATAGTCAGGAACCTGGCCGGTGGGATTATAGTCCTGGCGGTTTGGACGGTGCTACCGGCTCTGATCTATGTACTGTCCATAAAGTACAAGTCAGTGCGGGATATAGTCCAAGGGAAGGAAACGGTGCTGATAAATCACGGCAAGGTACTTGAAGACAATTTATTAGAAGCCCGCCTTACCCCGGAAGATCTGTTAAGCCAGCTGCGCCAGAAAAGCGTTTTTAATTTCGCCGATGTTGAATTTGCCGTGCTGGAGCCCACGGGCGAGGTAAGCGTGTTGCTGAATAAAAATCAGCAGCCCGTTACCGCAAAAAGCATGGGCATGAAGTTAGGACGGGAAAGCGAGCCCCAGACTGTGATCATGGACAGTGTGATCATGGATGAGCCCCTGACTGCCATGGGGCTCAACAGGGGGTGGCTGCACACGGAACTGGAAAAGGCCGGTGTGGCCCCGGAGAATGTATTCATTGCCCAGGTTGATTCCGCCGGCCAGTTGTACATGGATCTTTTCGACGACGCCATTCAGGTTCCGCAGCCAAAAACAAAGGATCTTGTCTTTGCCACCTTAAAAAAATGCCAGGCGGACTGCGAACTGTACGCTCTTTCCACCAGGCAGCCCCGGGCCAAAAAGGTATACGGAAATTCTGCGGCAATTCTCGGGGATGCAATTAACGAACTTGAACCCTGGTTGAAAAGATAGGGGGCCGGAATATGTCAGATAAAAAGAAAAAGAAATTGACTCCCGTGCAGCAGGAGTACCACGATTTTGCCAAGGTGCGGGAACCCCGCCGGCCCGTGCTGGCCAACTGCTTCAGGGCCTTTCTGGTGGGTGGCGCCATATGCCTGCTGGGACAGTTTATACAGGATTTCTTCCTCTGGAATTTTGATTTTACCGAAAAGACGGCAGGAAATCCCACCGTTGCCGTATTGGTACTGATATCTGTAATTCTTACCTCACTGGGTGTTTATGATCATATTGCCCAGTGGGCCGGCGCCGGTACGGCTGTGCCGGTTACCGGTTTCGCCAATTCCATTGCCTCGGCTGCCATCGAGCACAGGACCGAGGGGTTTGTGCTGGGAGTGGGCGGTAAAATGTTCAAACTTGCCGGATCGGTTATAGTATTTGGCGTGTTCTCCGCTTTTGTCGTGGTTCTGATTAAAACAATACTGTCCATGCTGGGGGGCTAGGGTCATGCTCAAAGGGCATCAGACATGGATTTTCGAAAACCGCCCCACCATTCTGGCGACGGCTGCGATTGGCGGGCCGATGGAGGCCCAGGGGCCGCTGCAGGATGATTTTGATCTGCTGCATGGGGATTTGTGGCTGGGCCAGGACAGCTATGAGAAAGCCGAAACAAAGATGATGGAAGAGGCCTTCGAAATAGCCATTAAAAAGGCGGGCCTGCAGAAACAGGATATCCAGTTTTTATTGAGCGGTGACCTGCTAAACCAGATCATTTCCAGCAGCTTTTCCGCCAGGACTCTGGCAGTGCCCTTTCTGGGGCTGTACGGGGCCTGTTCAACCTCCATGGAGAGCCTTGCCCTGGGTGCCCTGCTGGTGGACAGCAAGGCGGCGGGCTATGTTTTATGCGGCACCAGCAGCCATAACGCAGCCGTTGAAAAACAGTACCGCTATCCCAATGAATACGGAGCCCAAAAGCCGCCCACCGCCCAGTGGACGGTTACCGGCGCTGGCGCTGCAGTGTTGGGTCCCGGCGAAGGACCGAGGGTAACCTCGGCCACCATCGGCAGGGTGGTGGACATGGGCATCTCCGACCCGTTTAATATGGGGGGGGCCATGGCCCCGGCGGCAGTGGACACTATAACGGCGCACCTGAGGGACATGGGCATATCCCCGGGCGAGTATGATCTTATTGCCACCGGGGATTTAGGCCGGGTGGGTCATGAAATTGCGGCGGATCTTTTTGATAAGCATGGCATTAGCATTCCGGAAGAAATCTTTACGGACTGCGGGTTGCTGGTATACAGCGCCGATCAGCCTGTTCAGTCGGGGGGGAGCGGCTGCGGCTGCTCGGCGGTGGTTACCTACGGGCATATATTTAACAGGATGAAAAAAGGGGAACTGCAAAAGGTGCTGATTGTGGCCACCGGCGCGCTGCTTTCCCCCCTCTCGTACCAGCAGAAGGAAAGCATACCCTGCATCGCCCACGCAGTTTCCATTGAGTATGATCTTCAGGGGTGATTATATGCAAGTATATATTTGGGCCTTTGTGGTGGGAGGACTGATTTGTGTCATAGGGCAACTGATGCTGGACGTAGCCAAACTCACCCCCGCCCATGTAATGAGCATTCTGGTGGTGGCCGGAGCCATACTGGACGGCCTGGGCCTCTACGAACCCCTTATAGATTTCGCCGGCGCGGGCGCTACAGTGCCTATAACCAGCTTCGGCAACGCTCTGGTGCACGGGGCCATGGCGGAGGCACAGCGTACCGGTCTGGTGGGGATACTGACCGGTATCTTTGAGGTTACCAGTGCCGGCATCTCCGCCGCCATTATATTTGGTTTCCTGGCAGCGCTTCTTTTTAAGCCCAAGGGTTGAAGAAAGGTGATTCATTAAATGAAGAAAGCAGCCGTAATAATTTTATCGATTATAATCATATGCGCTCTCCCCGCCTGCGGTACGCTTAATTCGCCAGCCAAGAAACCGCAGCAGGCGCAACAGAGAGGGCAAGTCCGGGAACAGGTGCAATTTGACCCGGAAATGGCGGAAAAGGTCAAGCAAACGGTAAAAACCGTAGAGGGTGTGGAAGACGCTACGGCGGTGGTAATTAATAAAGAGATATCAGCCGCCATTAAGGTTACCGGCTTCCAAAGGCTGCGCTTGAAAAAAATCAGGGAGGAAGCCTATAAACGAATAAAGGATACGAATAAAGGATATACCGTGCGCCTTACTTCGGATAAAAAACTGTTCAGTCTGATACAAAAGGCCGAAAGGGAGGCCAGGGGGAATCCCCAGGGGGATAAGGCCAGGGAAATTAAGCAGCAGGTAGATAAAATCAATCAGGACATGCGAGGATAGTCTGTAGAAAAAAACAAGACCAGCATGCGCTACTCCAGGACGGAGCAACTACCAGTCTCTAGAATCGTCCCAGTTTTCGCATGACAGAAAAGTCACTCGTTGGATAAAGAGTGGCTTTTTTTGCTTACAATGAAGGAATTGTCAGGAATTCTTTTGCCAAAACTTATGTGCAATTGCCATATCGGCGACAACCGGAAACGATAAGGAGTTTTCACCCGTATTAATAGTCGAATCAGCAGCGCTCTGGAGATCCGGGGTAATCACAACCACAAATATTTGATATTTTTATATCCATGGAAAAGCCGCAGACTTTTTTCATGGACTCATATAATTCCCTGATCAAGGTGAATATTTTCTCTTTATCTCCGACCATGCTTGTGGAAAGTATTCCTATACTATACTCGACATCATAAGACCTTATAATATGTAAGACCTTTTCTATTTCTCCCAGGTAGTTACGGCTGTTAATAGGATTGAATGATATCTGGCAAGAAATTACTTCTTCCACAAGGCACATATAAATCCGCCCCTTTCAGTTTTTGAAAGCTTCAATTCCCTTTCCATGCTTATTTCCTCTTCTGCGATGTCAGGTGGTATAAACAGGCACTGGCCGTAATTTATCAATCTATCTTTGTTGAGCTCTTTCAGGTCATCCGGAGTTTTGAAATGAGCGTACCTGAATATGTCGCTGTCATCCCGCCGGCCTTTTTCAATGTACAATTCTCCCCATCTGGAATCCTTATTTATTGTTCCGATTAGTATGGCCCCTCCTGTTTTGGTCACCCTGAACATCTCTTCCACAGCTTTTTCAGGTTTTGTTATGAATTCAAAGGCAGCCATAGAAAAAGCGGCATCGAAATGATTGTCCTTAAAGGCCATGTCATAGACATCCATGCTATAAAATTCTATATCCAGTCCCAGACTACGGGCCTTTTTTCTACCTAAGTCGAGCATTCGGTCGGAAATATCTATACCGGTTACTTTACATCCCAAATTGGCCAGTTTTATACTGAAATTTCCAGTACCGCAACCAACATCCAAAACCGTCATATCTTTTTCTACATTAAAAAGCTTAAATGCCAGCCCTGTTTCAACAGTATCTACAAATGATCCCAGCTTACTGTTATACCACCCGTCGTATGAATCTGCTATTTCATTAAAAACGGCCATTTTTTACCTCCGGTTCATATTGTATTTATGAATTTTCCGTCTTTATTAATATTTATGTAATTCTACCAAAATATCAATATCAATGGTATCCGTTTGTTTTCCTCATGCGAAAGATCCAAAAAGTTATTTAAGTGAATCTGGAAAAAGTACACTGGAATGTATACAAGTGCACCTCTTATTATAACATCCTGAATTCCCTCTATGCACTATATGAAAAGCGGTGGGTTGCGCCATGCAATCTTGCAATAACGGCAAAATAAAGAAAGATTTTGAAATTTCTGTGTATTGCACTTAATTTATAATTATTTTTTATTTATAATACTACATAGAAGCGGGTAACCCGGAACGGATGATCGCCTAAAAGATAAGTGCTGCCAAAGGAGGTTGGTTATGTAATCAGAATATTAATTCTGGCTTGACTCCTGAAGGGGGTGGAACGCTAAGGCTGCTACGACTCATTGACTAACGAAGGGCCAAATAGTTGCAAAAGAAAAACCCATGATCCCCGGTAGGCGAGAATAAACCTAGAGATAAAGACGTTCAGGGGGATGTTACCAGTTTATGGAGGAGGGAATGAAAAAGAACTTTTGCCAAAATACTGCAGAATACCCGGGATGCCCGGTACTTCGACAAAAAGATGCTGGTAAATGCTAAAGATCCCACAGAGTCGGCGGCAGATCGACAGAATGGTCAATAGTGGACTGGTGGGTGGGATAACTGCTACGAACAAAAAATGCACAATAGAAAGCTTATTTTCAACATAGAAAGGGGATTAAACTTAATGCATATCAAAAAAATTAATCAATGCAAAGATCAAAATGAATTACTAATAAATCTAGATAAGTATGTAAAAATGGCCGAAGAACAACGTACTTCCGCAGTCATAATTAATACAAATATTATCGATATTAATGAAATGGTTAAATTAAAATGCCGTATACCCAGGTGTTTCCACTTTCAATCCTGCGCTAACTGTCCTCCCTTTACACCAGATGTTGAAGTGTTTAAAAAAGCCATACGTAAATGTAATTATGCTATTTTAATAAAATATAATGTTGAACCTGCGGAGGACTTTGCAGACAGAAAAATATCTTTAAAAAATGCAAAGCTTCATGAACGTCAAATTGCAAAGATTGTTGCAGAGGTAGAGATAGCAGCATTTCAGGATGGTTATTATCTAGCCATGGGATTATCATGTGGAAGTTGCAGATCCTATTTGTGCAATGATGAGATTTGTCAGTTTTTAGATAGTGGTCGATGCAAGTTTCCCAGAGTAGCCAGACCTTCCATGGAAGCAATGGGTATTGATGTATATAAACTTGTAGCAACCGTTGGTTGGGATATATATCCTATAGGGCCCGAAAAGGTACATCATTCAACAATACCATCTGCCTCAGCCGTAGGAATAGTGTTTATTGCATAATTTTTTTATTTTTTAGAATTAATACAAGCCACCATAAATCTAATACACAAATTAATCAATGGGAGGTTATGACAATGAAAAATATAATTGAGGAATTAAAAAGCATGGGGCTAGAAAATAAATCCCGGCGGGTTCAAAAGTTATCAAGTAATATTGAGTACCGAAGGTTGCATTTATGGGCTCTACAAGAGATTATTTCAGAATTGAATAAAATAAGTGAAAAAATAGATCAAGAACAAAACAATGATACAAAAAAGGATTCTGCTAAGGCCTGAGTAGTACTCGACGGGAGGCCAGCCCCCTGACGGGGCCTTCCTCCCAAAAGGGATCCGGCACTTCCAAAAACCGCCTTTTCAGGCGGTTTTAATCCTGGGCATTGCTATTTCCATATCGAACATAAAGGAAATTCTTCTAAAAAACAGAATTAATGTTATAAATAATGCTAACCTGCGTTGTTGGGTTTAGGTTGAACTCGGAAAGGGTGAAATAATTGAGCAGGAATGTCTTGTCTCTGGTTGAGGAAGTTACGGAACCTATTCAAGGAAGATTTCAGTTTGTTTTGGGGTGAAAACATTGAAATATATACAGGCTGTTAAAGACGACTTGGAAAAACACATAAACTTTGAGAAGGCAGAATTTTTACCGAAGTTTTTTCAAGCCTTTCCTGGCGGTTATGGCGAGGGAGATCAGTTTATTGGAGTTACTGTTCCCAGTCAAAGAAAGATAGCACGGAAATATTATAAAGACATTACGCTGGATGAAATTGATAAATTGTTAAGAGAGCCCATACATGAATATCGTTTAACGGCACTTTTTTTCTTGGTTCTCAAATATGAGAAAGCAAAAACTGAAGCAGAAAAAAAGGCTATTGTGGATTTGTACTTGAACAATACTTATTATATTAACAATTGGGATTTAGTAGATTCCTCTGCAGATAAAATACTTGGCCCATATTTTTTGGATAGAGAAAAAGACTTACTATACGTGTTTGCCAGCTCAGACCACCTCTGGAAGCAAAGAATTGCCATAATGACAACATATCATTTTATACGAAATTATCAGTTCGATGATACTTTAAAAATTGCTAAGGTTTTAATAAACCATAAACATGACCTGATTCATAAAGCTGTAGGTTGGATGCTTAGAGAAATTGGCAACCGAAATTTAGAAGTGGAGTTTAACTTTCTCAAAGAACACTATAAGGAAATGCCGCGGACAATGTTGCGATATGCCATAGAAAAGTATGAAGAGGGCTTAAGGCAGAGGTTCTTGAAAGGGCTGATTTAAGCTAAAAGTTGACATCGTCTAACAACGCCACTTATGGCTACGTTTAATCCGATCTGACTGTATGCCTTATTTTAGGAGGGTACCATGAGTTTAGAATTCATTCTTATTTATACTGCTACAGTTTTTATTGCTTCCATTACGCCCGGGCCAAGTATGATCTTAGCCTTAAACCACGGGATAAAATATGGAGCGAAACGAACTTTAGCCACTGCTTTCGGCAATCTGACGGCCACCCTGATTCAGGCCTTTTTATCTATTGCAGGGCTGGGTGCAATTTTACTTCAATCAGAAAACGTATTTAATATTATAAAATATATAGGAGCGATTTACTTAATCTATATAGGGATAAAAACCTTCTTTGCTCCAACAGATTTGGCTTTACAGGTAAATGAAAATAACAATGTATATTCTAATTTTAGCAAACGCTATTTAGAAGCTTTCTTTGTCACCGCAGGAAATCCTAAAGCAATTATCTTCTTCACAGCTTTGTTTCCTCAATTTATAGATACTCAACATAACACCATGTTTCAGTTTATTATAATTTTTTCAATCTTAGCCGTTATAGCTTTTAGTTGCATGATGATTTATGGAATCTTTGGGCACAGTGTGATGCGTCTACTTAACAAAGCAAAGGTGACCAAAATCTTCAATTGTTTAGTTGGAACTACTTTAATTGGTATGGGAATTGGTTTAGCCACAGGTAAAGTGGAGAAATAAAAACAATAAAGTTTTTGTCTGTTTATCGTCAAGCTTGTCATTGTATATATCAGTTGGGACGTTACGGTAATAACCAGAACATGTATAAAAGTAATTGTAAGCGGGGGATAGTTGTGAAGGATCCAGTTAACACGTGGACGCACCTTATAACTTTTTTGGCTGGTCTTTTGGGGCTGGTGTTCTTAATCATTTTTTCTCAGAACAAAACTTCAAAACTCGTAACAATGATGATTTACGGTGTGAGTGTTATTATTTTATATGGGGCGAGTACTATTTATCATTGGGTTAAGACTACTCCCGAAAAAGAACGTGTTTTAAGGAAAATTGATCATATATCGATTTTTTTCTTAATTGCTGGTACATATACTCCAGTCTTATATTATGGTTTGGAAGGCATGTGGAAATGGACAATGCTAAGTGCCATTTGGACATTATCTTTAATTGGGATAATGCAAAAGGTATTCTTTATTGGTGTTCACCGGTCAGTATCTACTGTGTTCTACATTTTGTTAGGGTGGATGGCACTTATCCCTCTTCTTAAACTTGTTCAAAGCTTCCCAGTCGGAGCCATTATTTTATTGTTTCTAGGTGGAGTGGCCTATACGATTGGTGGAATTATCTACGCAACAAAGGCCCTCAACTTTTTACCGAATAAATTTGGGTTTCACGAGATTTTCCACATGTTCGTTTCACTTGGATCTGTATTACACTTCATAATGATCTGGCGCTTTGTTTTACCCATGTAAAATTTGAAGCGGCCCTGAAAATCCTTCAGGAATATTCGGGCGACTAGTTATGGCTCGAATATTTGATAATGGGAATGCTTACTGAATATTAATATTGTTTCAAGGACGGAAAATAACATAATTTATCATTGTGCCTTAGCTGTAAAATAAAAGGAGAGATTGTTGTGGCTGTGGTAAAGCTGGCCCACGGGAGACATAAAAGGGTGGCTGCGGGACATCCCTGGGTGTACGGTACAGAGGTTGAAAGCATCGGTGGAGACTTTCAACCCGGGGATATTGTGGAAGTGGTTGATTTTCGGGGGAAATTCCTGGGCCGCGGGTATATCAATCCGGCCTCCCAGATACTTGTACGCATAATGACCAGAGATAAGCATGAAACCGTAGACAGGGAATTTTTCCGGAAAAGGCTTGCCGCTGCCTGGGATTACCGCCAAAGAACGGTCAGCGGCACCAACGCCTGCCGGGTGGTGTTTGCCGAGGCCGACTTCCTGCCGGCGCTGATAGTGGATAAATTCGGAGATTACCTTTCCGTGCAAACCCTGGCTCTGGGTATTGACGTGTATAAAGATACCATTGTGGAATTGCTGGATGAAATTCTGAAGCCAAGGGGGATTTACGAAAGAAACGACGCCGGCGTTAGGAAACTGGAGGGGCTGCCTCTGAGGACCGGTATTATTAAAGGGTCCATTGAACCGCTGGTGGAAATTGAGGAAAACGGCCTGATATTTGAGGTGGACCTGGAAGGGGGACAAAAAACAGGCTATTTTCTCGATCAGCGGGAAAACAGGATGACTATGCAGTATCTGGCTCCCGGGGCAAGGGTGCTGGACTGCTTTTGCCATACAGGTACCTTTACCACTTACGCGGCCAGATTCGGCGCCAGGGAGGTGCTGGGGGTCGATATAGCGGGAAATGCCCTGGAGGTGGCCCGACGAAACGTGACCAGAAACGGGTATGACCAGCTGTGCACATTCAAGGAGGCCAACAGCTTTGATGAGTTGAGGGCGCTGGAAAGGGCAGGGGATAAATTCGACCTGATTATTTTGGACCCGCCTGCCTTTACCAAGTCCAAAAAGGCGCTGGAGGGGGCTGTCAGGGGTTACAAGGAAATTAACCTGCGGGCTATGAAGCTGTTGCCCCCGGGAGGTTTTCTGGTTACCTGTTCCTGCTCGTATCATATGAGCGAGGAACTTTTCCGGGAGGTGGTGGCAGAGGCCGGTCACGACGCCGGGAGACAGCTCAGACTGGTGGAAATGCGGCGGCAGGCCAAGGATCACCCCATGCTTATGGCCTCTCCGGAGACCTATTATTTAAAATGCCTGGTGCTGCAGGTGTGGTAAAGGGAAAAATGGGCCAATGTAAGCGCCGATAATCATGTGTGCAGCCACTGCGGTCATGTTTTGTGGTTTTTAAATGAATAATCATACAAACTGACTTTTTGAGTATTGAAAAATAATTTCATTGGTGTTAAACTAATTTTGAACTCTTGAGACAATTTATAGTAGAGATATAGCGGAGATTTGGGGAGAAAAAGAGATTAGAAGAGACGACTCGTAGATTCTTGGGGTGAGGACCGGCTTAATAGTGCTGGTCTTTTTTATTTGTCCCCTTACCTTGGAGGTGTGATTCCATGATCCTGATGATTGATAATTATGATTCCTTTGTATATAACCTTGTTCAGTATCTCAGGGAAATGGGCAGGGAGGTGGTGGTCCGGCGCAATGACGGTGTTTCCCTGTCCGCCATCAAAAATATGGCCCCTGAGCATATAATCATTTCTCCCGGTCCCTGCTCACCGGACGAGGCGGGTATATCCCTGGCTGTCATCAATGCTTTTACCGGTAAAATTCCTATCCTGGGAGTTTGCCTGGGGCACCAGGCTATTGGACAGGCCTTCGGGGGCAGGGTGGTCAGGGCGGGAAGGCCCGTGCACGGCAAAACGTCTGCTATCACCCACGACGGCAGGGGAATTTTCAGGGGACTGCCGGATACCCTGGTGGTGGGGCGCTATCATTCGCTGCTGGTGGAGGACGAATCACTGCCGGATTGTCTGGAGGTAACTGCCCGAACGGCTGAAGGTGAGATTATGGGTTTGCGTCACCGGGAATATTACGTGGAAGGTGTGCAGTTTCACCCGGAATCCATATTAACTCCTTACGGCAAGGCAATGCTGGCCAATTTTTTGAATATTGGGGAGGGCTATGCGGGTGCTGCCTCTGCATAAAAAAATAGATGTTGCTCCAGATGCGGTAGCCATCTATGAAAAGCTGAAAGCCTTGCCCTTTGGGTTTGTACTGGACAGCGCCATGCATGTGGAAGGGTTGACAAGGTATTCCTTTGTATCCGCTTCTCCCTTCCTGGTATTCCGCTCCCGGGGTGACAATCTTCAGTTGCTGCGTCCCGATATTGAGCGCTCGGGGGAATATGTTACTGAGAGCAGGCGGGATAGCCCCTTTGAATATTTAAAAAAGTTGTTGTTTAAATATAAAATTCCCGAATACCAAAAATCTTTTCCGCTGGTGGGCGGCGCAGTGGGTTATTTTGCCTACGATCTGGGACGGCAAATTGAAAAGATGCCGGAGTCAGCAGCGGATGATGTTAATTTGCCGGACTGCTGCCTGGGATTTTACGATTTGGTGGTGGCGGTGGACCATGAGGCCGGGGATGTGCACATAGTTTCCACCGGGCTTCCCGGGACGGGGCGGCAGACACAGACAAGGGCAGAGGAGCGCCTGCGTTATCTGGAAGAAATACTGCTTGGCACCAACATATCAGATAAAATAGCGGGTACAATTGATGCCGCGATTTCCGTGCCAACCGGCGGTGGTAGGCGGGCCAGGGGATCTGTAAAGGATTGGGGAACTGGCCGGGAAGATTACTATACGCTGATGGAAAAAACGCCTAATGACCTGTTACATACTGATTTTAACCGGGACGGATACTGCGCCGTGGTGGAAAAGGCCAGGGAGTATATAGCGGCGGGGGACATTTTTCAGGTCAACATCTCCCAACGCTTTTTCCTGCCTGCCAGGGAGGACCCCTGGCAGGTATATAAAAAACTGAGGGCCATCAACCCTGCCCCCATGGCGGCATTTCTGGATTTTGGCGATCCGGTGGTGGTCAGCGCGTCACCGGAAAGATTCCTTAGTGTGCACGGTGATCTTATCGAAACCAGGCCCATTAAGGGCACCCGGCCCCGGGGCGGGGACCCGGTGGAAGACCAGCGCTGGCGCAACGAACTCTGGAACAGTGCCAAAGACCGGGCTGAACTGGTCATGATCGTGGATTTGGAGAGGAATGACCTGGGCCGGGTATGCCAGGCGGGCTCGGTGAAAGTATCCGAACTGTACCGCATCGAGGAATACGCTACGGTTTTCCACCTGGTTTCAACGGTGGTGGGAGAACTGGAGCAGGGCAAGGATCTGGTAGATTTGCTGCTGGCAACTTTTCCCGGCGGCTCCATAACCGGTGCGCCGAAAATAAGGGCGATGGAAATTATAGAGGAACTGGAGCCTGTGCGCCGGGGTATATACTGCGGTTCAATCGGATACCTGGGCTTTGACGGGGATGCCGATTTAAATATAGTAATTCGTACCCTGGTATTTACAGGTGGTAAAATATACTTTCAGGTTGGTGGAGGCATAACCATCGATTCCGACCCCGAGGCTGAGTATCTGGAAACACTGGACAAGGCCAGGGCTCTGGTGAGGGCGCTGGGGCTTGAGGAAGGGGTGTCAGGATGAAATGGCAGGGGGGTTACATTGAACGATAATAAGGTTGTATGTATTAACGGAAAATTTTTGCCGGCCGCCGAGGCGCTGATTCCTGCCCAGGGCGGCGGGGTGCTGTACGGGCAGGGACTGTTTGAAACAATACTTATTAGAAGCGGCCAACCGGTAATGGTTGAAAAGCATCTAGAGAGACTGGTTAGTTCCGCCGCCCAACTTCACCTGGAGATTCCTTATACTGCCGGGAAAATAGTTTTTATGCTACGGGAAACCATGGCCGGGAATAGTATCAGCAGGGGGGCGGCGCGTATAACCCTTACTGCGGGAGCGGACGGAGAGCCGGCGCATATTGTCATTAGCACCAGAAAACTACCATACACACCTGAGCAATATGAAAAGGGCTTTGCCGCCGGTTTTGTTTCCTTTCCCAGAAATGAGCGGTCGCCCCTGGTCAGACATAAAACAACCTGTTTTTTTGAAAATGTTCTGGCCCGGCGGGAAATAGCGGGCAGGGGACTGGACGAAGGATTGTTTTTAAATACCAGAGGAGAACTGGCCGAGGGCACGGTCAGTAACATTTTTTTAGTGGTTGATGACAGTGTGCGTACACCGCACCCGGAAAGCGGATTGCTGCCGGGAATAATGAGACAGGCGGTGCTGGATACCTGCAGGCAAAGGGGCATTGCGGTTGAGGAAAGAAAGATTATGCCGGAGGAGCTGAAACATTGCCGGGAGGCGTTCATCACCAATTCTCTTATAGGTGTAATGCCGCTGGTAAGTATAGGAGGACAGCCTGTAGGTAACGGTAAACCTGGTGAAACAACTGTTATCATAAAAGGCTACGTATCAAAAACAGATGTGTGAGTTGCGTACTGTTTAATAACAATAAATAGTAGTAGAAACAGGAGAGGTGTATGCCTCTCCTGTTAGCGCTCTCAAAATCTTTCCTCATGCTGGTGCTCTACCAGGTCTATGGCGCCCAGCACCACGTGGGCCAGGCCAAAGCCGGCGATGCCCCAGCCGAGAGCAGGGTTCGCCATACGCAGGGCCAGTCCGGTAGCTGTAACTGCCGTACCCAGTACTGTGGGTATGAGTCCCTCGCGCATAAAAATCCCTCCTTTTATAATTATTGAGAGCCTATTTATTATTCCGGGATTTATCAATTGTTATTATGATTGTTTTTATTTCCCCGGCGGGAAAGGTTACCTTGTACAGTTTAAAATTAACAAATAATAACAAAAAGTTATTTTAAAAAACCGGGAAGAATAGCCCTAAGACGGCGGAAATGTGATTTCCAAATAGACAGGGGGAATTATCACGAATGAGCAGCGGGAATAGGGATGAGGAGTTGCGGCGTAAACTGCAGGACGCTCTGGACTCCGACATCCGGACCAGGAATTATAAATTGAAGGCTGAAGTAATAGACGGGGAGGCACAGGTTACCGGTATCATGGATACTCTTTCGGAGAAGGAACAGGTTAATCAGATTGCCTCTTCCGTGGGCGGCATAAAAAGGGTGGAAAACGGAGTATCCATCAGCACTGATGGTTCTATTACGGATGGGGATGTGCTTTTTGAAGTAACCGAGGAACTGAATGCCGATCCGGAGGTCAATTTGCGCCATGTGGGAGCGCAAAGCGTCAAAGGCAACGTTTTTCTGGTCGGTACGGTGGGCGGCGCAGAGGAGGAAAAAGCTGCCATAAGGGCGGCTTCAAGAGCCAGGGGCGTAAAATCTGTGGTAAGCCAGCTAAAAATTAACACGGATAATTATGATCTGGACGATCTTGGACAGATTTTTCACCACCAGGTTAACAACGCCGGGAGAGTACTGAAGAAATGACCCTGGACAGACTGACCTGACAGCCGGTAAAAAAATTCACATTCTAAGTGAGGGCAAACCACAGGCATGCCTGGCGGTTTGCTTTTTATTTCGTAAAGAAGGTACAATATGACATCTTAGGCAGGGAATTGTTCCGGAGGCGTAGAATAGTTAAATCCGGCATAGGCATAATGTATACCTAATACCTGCTTGGCGTTTGCGGACGTCAAAAATAAATGAATAATTGAATAGCGTGACCAAAAATACATTTTCGGGAGAGTGACAAAGTGGATCGTGAACTTACACTGGAACTGGTAAGGGTTACCGAGGTAGCGGCGCTGGCCTGCGCCCAGTGGATGGGGAGAGGCCGTAAGCACGAGGCGGACGATGCGGCAACCAACGCCATGCGGGCCATGTTTGATACCATCAGCATCAACGGTACGGTGGTAATAGGGGAGGGGGAAATGGACGAAGCCCCCATGCTGTATATCGGTGAAAAGGTGGGCTGCGCGGCTTCACCGGAGGTGGATGTGGCGGTGGACCCGCTGGAAGGCACCAATATTCTGGCCAAGGGGCTGCCCAACGCTATGTCTGTTATCGCCATAGCCGACCGGGGGAACCTGCTCCACGCGCCGGACATGTATATGGAAAAAATCGCTGTTGGGCCCCGGGCCGCAGGTAAAATAAGACTCGACGACCCCATCGAAAAAACACTGGAGATAGTGGCCAGGGCCAATAATAAGCGGATTAACGACTGCACCGTAATGATTCTGGAAAGGGACAGGCATCAGGAATTAATAGAGGCCGTGCGCAAGACCGGTGCCAGGGTGAGGCTCATCGGTGACGGTGATGTGGGCTCCGCCATTTATACAGCCATACCCGGGACAGGTATTGACTTGTGCGTTGGGATCGGCGGGGCGCCGGAGGGCGTTATCGCTGCGGCTGCTCTCAAATGTTTGGGCGGCGAGATGCAGGCCAGGCTGTGGCCGGAGGATGACGAGGACAGGGCACGCTGCAAAGAGATGGGCATAACTGATATAACACGCATTTTATACATGGATGACATGGTTAAGGGTGACGACGCCATCTTTGCTGCCACCGGGGTAACAGACGGCGAATTGCTGAGAGGGGTTCGTTTTACCGGAGGCGACATGGGGGAAACTCATTCCCTGGTGATGAGGTACAAAACAGGCACCATCAGGTACATTAAAGCTGTTCACCGCCTGACCCGCAAACCCAATCTGGTGTTTACCGATTAAGTATAATCAACTGGACAATTAACGGTTAGGGGTTGTTGCTGTTGAGATTTGACTACCGTTTAATAATGGTGGCCGCGCTGACGTTTTTCGGTAACGCTTATGTCCAGTACCTTGTTTATGGTTCGGTGAACTGGACCAATGCCGTGCTTTTGGGGTTGGCGTTAACAGCCATAGTGCCGTTTTTCTTCCGCAAGAAAAGATGATCTGCAGTTGGGGACATACCTCCAACCCCGGAGCCATGCTTTGAATTGGGGACATTCCCCGTCGGTATAGGAATACCCAATATAGAGGTGTGTTCCCTTTCATTTTTATTAGAACGATTATTTAAAACCCCCGCCGGCACAGGTTTATCTCCGGACGGGGTTTTATTATTCAGGGATAGATTCAGCAGATTCCGGGCTTTCAATTTCCTGGGGAAATTGGCATACACTTGCAATGACAGTCATTTCACCTGTATACAAACCGGGGACAGCTGATTCTGGAATATTTAAGCGAATAGCAATTCTTTTTTGGTCTCCTTTGTTTTTAGCTTTTGCCGGTGTTGACAATACTGGTATCAGAGCATCAGACGCATGCAGCCAAAACTGTTCCGACTCTTCTTTGAATTCTATTACTGACGGCGGTAGCTCTTTAGAATCATCTGTTACAAGAGAAGTTGCCTGGATGTATAGTTGGTAACGGTCATTTCCCTGCACAATGGTAGTAATTCTCTGTTCTTCGCTTATTTGACCTATGGTGGCTTTAGGAAATCCCAACGCTTTATCTTCTGTACTTAATTCAATATATTCCTTATTATTATTGTCGTTTTCGGAAATGTCCCCTCCTGCGGGATATACCGCCAGGCAAAACAGTCCCAATAAAAAACAAAACATTATTACCGTCCGTCTGTTCATAGATATTTCCGTTAAAAACATTGCCGGATGATCAATAACAACACAGCGCCTAGTACTTATGTCCTAGGCGCTGTTACTGTTGTCATATTTGTTCTGTCATGTGTATTGTGTTAAAATAGCCTTAAGCATTGTCCTAACCACATTCCGTTTTAGGTGGCACCCTGAGATCGGATTATTTGGTTTTGACAATGCTTTTTAAAGCGGGGCAGCAGTGATTGTGACGGTTGCAGCGTAAGCGCCGTTAACAGCGTTGGCTGGGAAATTAACGCGAAAATCAAATGTCTTTGCATCCCCAGGGGCAACAACAGCGGTGCCAGGAGCAGCCAGCATATTTGTAGCAGTAGCTGTCGCATTCACATATGGGACGGCTGCAGTTTCCTTATACTGCAATACAGTGGTTGGTTGGGTTATTCCTCCGGCTGCGGTGAAGGTTGTGCTCGACAACTGAAGTTGATAATTCCCGGAGCCAGTGGTGGTGGCCGTCAACGGCTGAGAAGCTGAGGGAGTACCCTGTTGTACGCCGTTAAAAGTTAAGGTCGCCGGGTCGAGTGCCAGGCTTATTGCAGATGAAACATTAGCATTAATGCTCAAGGTATTGGCCTGTACTATCCCTACGCTAGCCAGCAACAACCCCACTACAAATAGAATTGCCATACTTTTTTTCACTTGAATTCACCTCCTTTTTTGCTAATTTTACCCGGAACATTGTTTAACGATTTTCGTAAATAGAGTCCGAAATTTGCCTTACATTCCGGGATTATTATTTTGCCGTTGTTCCGCTGCCGCTAACCGCCTTTGCAGTTTGCGAATATACAGAACAATGGCAAGAATAATTACAGTAATGGTCAACACAGTGCCTGCCAGTGTCAGCAGCGGCACAACTACAAAGGAAAACTCCCGCTCTTCAAAATTGATTCCATCGTAAGTCAACTGCATTTTTCCTTGAAAATATCCAATGAAGGGTGCTTCATTCCAGGTGGTTTCCATCTTTTTCTCTGTACCGGGCAAAATGTTAAACACAGGTATGTTAAGTTCTGTTTTCTGATTCCTAATCCCGTCTTTAATGACTACGTTACCCCGCACCTCCAGGTGTACATTGCCTGTATTGGCTACAACAGTTGTAAAAGTTGGCTTGCCATAATGCCAGAAACCAGTGCCTGCTTTATTCAGCCGCCAGGCTTGTTTTAAATCAAATTTTCCCTCGGCGTCTGTGACTTTAACGTAAACTAACGAGCGAATTTCCGACGCAACGCTAATGCCGGCGGATAGAGTCCCTTTTTGTTCTGCAGCAACCGGAATAAACTTAGTATTAAAATAAGTTACATGTTCACCCTTTTCTGCGTTTTCAGGAACATCAAACCTTACACAAATTTTTCCCTGTTCTAAATGGTCCAGCTTTTCCGGTGCGCTGACGACAGTGGCCCAGGTCATCGGTGACCAGCGGGCGTCGGGCTTCTCGACTTTATTCCATTGATTATTTTCAATGCGGAAATCTTGTAAGTATGCTTCAATTTTGACAGTTCCATCGGTTTTATTCTGTACAGTAAATATCTGTTCAAAGCTTTCTCCCGGCTTAATGGTTCTGTCTACTATTGATGGACCCATACTAACGCCATTCAATTCCACAGCATAGGCATATGTAGTTAATGTGGTTAGCGCCAACCCGAATCCCAACAGGCCAAACAATAACAGCTTTGTCATCCTTGCAATAACCATGATGTTACTCCTTAATATTGAATTTGTTAATTTTTAGAAGACCAACAGTTCTATGGCCTTATTATTTGAAAATTTATATTTGGTAGAATCGTCAAACTTATAATTAAGAAAGTTGTCCTGATGTTTAAGAATGACTCGGAGTTTTAATGACTTTGTCGGATTATGTCGTAAAAAAACCAAACCTGATCTTTAAACTCAGGTTTGGTTTTATAACCACCCAAGGCAACCCGGCTGCCATTGGATTGAAAGTCACAACCCATAAGGCCCGTAGCTTTGCGCCCTTTCCTTTCGGCAAAGTTTGCCATTAATTCATTATATAGCCTATTTATCTCTTTGGCAATACATATATCGACTCTTAGTTCATTTTTCCCCCATATTAAGTAGATTCACATTTGTATGGACCAGACGATATTTTTAAGTAATAATTCATTTTCAAATCAAAGTATGCTTCCTTAAAGTTATTTTTTGCTTGATTTTCAATTATACTGCAGAGCTTTTGTTTTGTAACTAACTCTGAGTTAATTTATTTGGCCGGGATAAAATGTTAATAAAAATATCGCCAGGTGGTTTTGTGGGTGATGTAGTCGCTACTAAGAAATGCCTTCATGCAGGTCTTTGGCATTATCCGGAAAAAGTAATAAAGCCCAGTCCAAAAACTTTATGTTATGATATTGGAAATGTAAAAATAAATGAATTATTATCCTCTGGAGGGTTTGGTTTGTCCTTGAAATTTATGCTGGGCCGGGCCGGAACGGGTAAAACCCGGGCCTGCCTGGAGGAAATAACTGCAAAAAGCCTGTCGGACCCCATGGGCCACCCCCTGATCATGCTGGTGCCGGAACAGGCCAGCTTTCAGTACGAAATAGCTCTGGTATCTTCCCTGGGCAGTGGGGGCATCATGCGCGCCCAGGTGCTCAGCTTCCGGCGCCTGGCCTGGCGTGTGCTGCAGGAGGTGGGCGGGGGGGCCAGGACACCCATCGGCGACTTGGGAAAAAGAATGGTTTTACGCAGGCTGCTGGAGTGCCGCCGCGGTGAATTGAAAGTGTTTCAGCGGGCGGCGGGGCAGAGGGGATTTGCCGATACTCTGGCCGGCGCTATTGCGGAGATGAAACTTTACCGGGTGGGACCGGACGACCTCAGGAAAAAAAGAGCGGCCCTGGCCGCCGGCGGTCAAAGCCTGCTGGCCGGCAAGCTAGATGATCTGGCCCTGTTGTATGAAGACCTGGATTCCTTTATGCAGGGGCGCTACACCGACCCGGACGACTATCTGAATTTGTTGTCCGCGAAGTTGGCGCAATCAGCTACGGTGAGCGGAGCGGAAATATGGATAGATGGCTTTACCGGTTTTACTCCCCAGGAATATGGTGTAATTGAGAGTTTGCTGGCAGCAGCGTCCCGGGTAAATGTGGTACTGTGCCTGGACGGTCGCGCTGTAGATGCCGAATCCGGCGAGGACGATGTTTTCTTTCCCACTCTGGAAACATATCATAAGCTTGTGCTGCTGTCTCAAAAAGCCGGGGTGGTTTTGGAGGAGCCCGTAATCAGGGATGACACGGTGCCCTGCCGTTTTACCGCCGCACCCGCTCTAGCCCACCTGGAACGCTGGTTTTTTAGACGGCCTGCTGCTGTTTATGAAGGCCGGGGTGAGGTGGAACTGGTGGCGGCGACCTCCCGCAGGGCCGAGGTGGAGGCTGCCGCCAGGGAAATTATTGCCCTGTGCCGTGACCGGGGCTGCCGCTGGCGGGATATTGCCGTGCTGCTGAGGGATTTGGACACCTATCATTTATTGTTAACCACAGTTTTTGACGATTATGACATACCTTATTTTATTGACCGGAAAAGGACGGTTATGCACCACCCACTGGTGGAACTGGTGCGTTCAGCGCTGGAGACGGTGAGCGGGGGCTGGGCTTACGAACCCTTATTCCGCTACCTTAAAACGGATTTGGCGCCCCTGGCCAGAGATGATGCGGATTTGCTGGAAAATTACGTGCTGGCTTTCGGGCTTAAAGGAAAGGCCTGGACCGGGGACAGGGACTGGGTATATTACCACCGGGACAGCCTGGAGGAATACGACGCTGACAGTAGCCAGTATATTGACAAACTGACAAGGATTAACCGGGCCAGGGTGCTGGCCTCCCGGGAGCTTTTAAGCCTGCATTGGAAAATATCCCGCTCCGGCGTTACGGTGCGGGATATTTCCGCAGCTCTTTTTACTATGTTGGAGGAACTGGGGATTCCTGCCCGCCTGGAGGAGTGGAAGACCCTGGCCGAAAAAAATGGTAGTCTGGAAGAGGCCAGGGAACACGGGCAGATCTGGAACGGCCTGGTCAAGTTGCTGGAAGAAATGGTGGCCGCCCTGGGAGAGGAGCAGTTACCTCTGTCTGAATACGCCGCTGTTCTGGATGCCGGCCTGGAAAGCATGAGACTGGGGCTGATCCCGCCTGGTATGGACCATATAGTGGTTGGCAGCCTGGACCGGTCCCGCAGTCCCTCCGTAAAAGCTGCTCTGGTATTGGGGGTGGGTGACGGGGTGCTGCCCGCCCGGCTTACCGGGGACGGAGTTTTCACCGACGGCGAGAGGGAGCGGCTGGCTGCTGCTGGGCTGGAGCTTGCGCCCACCACCAGACGAAAGGTGCTGGACGAACAGTACCTTGTATACCTGGCCCTGACCAGGGCAGCAGAAAAACTGTATCTCAGTTATCCCCTGGCCGATGAGGAGGGCCGGGCGCTTACCCCTTCGCCGGTTATTGGCCGGATTAAGGAACTGCTGCCCGGCAGCGGGGAAAAAATACTGGGAGTTGAGCCGGACGATGCCGGGGCAAGTGATGCCGGTTTTATAGCAGCTCCCGGCCGTTGCCTCACCTATCTCGGGGGAAGACTCAGGAATGTGCTGGAGGGGCGTCCCGTAACACCGCTCTGGAGGGATGTTTACAACTGGTTTGCGGGCCGGGAAGAGTACAGGGACAAACTTAATATCATCTCCTCCGGGTTGTTTCACACCAATACTGAAAGGCCACTTTCCGCCGCTGCCAGCCGTACCCTGTACGGAAAGCGGCTCAGAACCAGCGTATCCCGGCTGGAAAAGTTCCGCTCCTGCCCGTTTTCCCATTTCCTTGCTTACGGAGTTAAATTGAAGGAAAGGGTCGTACAAAAGCTGAGCGCTCCGGATATGGGCCAGTTTTTCCACGCGGCCCTGAAAATGTACGGTGACCGTTTGAAGCAAGGCTCCCTGGACTGGGGCTCCGTCAACAATAACGATATTAAAAAAATGGTAGGCGAGGTGGTGGAAATACTCGCCCCCCGGCTGCAAAACGAAATACTGCTGAGCAGTGCACGCCACCGCAATCTGCTGAACAAATTAAAACGCCAGTTAACCCGGGCGGCTGCCGTGCTGGCGGAACATTCCCGGCGGGGCGTATTCCGCCCGGTGGCGCTGGAGCTTGCCTTCGGCGCCGGCAAAGACGCTCTGCCTCCACTGGTGCTGCAGCTTCCCGGCGGCGGGCTGGCCATGGAGTTATACGGTAGAATTGACAGGCTGGACGCGGCATCGTCCGGGAAGGGACACTATTTAAGAGTTGTGGATTACAAATCCGGTTTCAGGGACCTGAACCTTTCCGGGATATATAACGGGTTGGACATTCAATTGCTTACCTACCTTGTGGTGGCCCTGGACAATTACCGGGATCTCACCGGCAGCCCTGCTCTTCCCGGGGGGATGTTTTATTTCAGGGTGGCTGATCCCATGCTGAAAATACCGGCCCCCCTGGGGCAGGAGCAGGCGGATATGCTGCTGCTGAAAGAATTGAAGATGAAAGGTTTGGCTCTGGCTGACCCGGAAGTGGTAAAAATGATGGATTCGGACATAGATGGCTACTCCGACCTGATCGCGGTGGCCCTGGGCAAAAACGGTTTTTATAAAAGCGCCCCGGTGCTGACTGAGGACCAGTTTGCCCTGCTTATAGAATATCTGCGGCGGATGCTAACAGCTACAGGTCTGGAAATAAACTCCGGCGAGGTGGGCATAAAGCCATACCGGCTGGGGAACTCCTCGGCCTGTACATACTGTCCCTTCAAACCGGTTTGCCGGTTCGATCCTGTAATTAAAGATAATAAATACCGCCTGCTGGCCAATGAGCCGGTTGAGGAAATCTGGGCGAAAATAATGGCTGCCTTAAAAGTCTAATGTCAAAGGTCGAAGGTCGAAAGTCAATGAAGGCTGGAAACCAAGGACTTTGGAACTCTGAACTTTAGACTTTAGACTTTAGACTTTGGACTTTAATTAAACAGGGGTACGGAAATGGATAGTAAATGGACCGTGGAACAACAAAAGGCCATCAACACTAAGGGATGCAACTTACTGGTGGCTGCAGCGGCCGGGGCCGGCAAGACGGCGGTGCTGGTGGAGCGCATCATCCGCCGTATTACCAGTCCGGCAGAGCCTGTGGATGTGGACAGCCTGCTGGTGGTAACCTTCACCAACGCTGCCGCAGCTGAAATGCGGGAGCGGGTCAGGGCAGCCCTGGAAAAGGAGCTTGCCGTTACCCCCTCCCGCAGGCTGGCCCTGCAACTGGCCCTGCTGAACCGGGCGCAGATTACCACCTTGCATTCCTTCTGCCTGGATGTATTAAAGCAGCACTTTTACAGGGTCGGGCTGGATCCCGGCTTCAGGGTGGCGGATGAGACCGAAGCCACACTGCTGCGCCTGGACGTTCTGGAGGAGCTTTTAGAAAGCCGCTATGCCTCTGGTGACCCCGCCTTTGAGGATATGGTGGAGTCCTTCGGCGGTGAAAGGGACGACGGCCGGCTGATGGACCTGATCCAGAGATTATATGATTTTTCCCGCAGCAATCCGGAGCCTGAGCGCTGGCTGAAGGAAAAAACGGACCGGTTTGACCTGCCGCCGGAAATAAATATTGATGATTTATACTGGGCGCAGGAGATCAAGGGCACTATTCTGCTGGAACTGGGAGCGGTACGGTTTGCCCTGGAAAGGGCCCTGGCCCTGTGCCGGCGCCCCGGCGGACCGGCAGCCTACATGGGGAACCTGGCGGATGAAATCGCCCTGGTGCAGGAACTGGAGGCCGCCAGCCGTAACAGCTGGCAGAACATGTATAGTGTGTTCTCTGCCATATCCTTTCAAAAGCTGAGCCGGGCCGGCAAGGACGTGGACGAACAAATTAAAAAGCAGGTCACCGGCCTCCGGGACGGGGCGAAAAAGAGGTTATCCGATCTCCGTCAGAAATATTTTGCCCGGGAACAGGAAGATTACCTGGCGGATATTAAAGCTATGGCGCCTCTCATGGACACCCTGGGACAGCTTGCCCGGGAATTCGGTGAGGCCTACCGCAAGGCCAAGCAGTCCCGGGGACTGGTGGATTTCAGCGACCTGGAGCACTACTGCCTGCGGATACTGAGTGAGGATAATCAGACCGGGGAAGCTTCAGGCCAATATATCGTTCCCTCCCCTGTGGCCCTGGAGTTAAGGGAGCGGTTCGAAGAGGTGTTGGTGGATGAATACCAGGACATTAATCCCGTCCAGGAAGCTATATTATTACTGGCTTCCCGTCAGGGAGAGGAAAGGCCCAACCTTTTTATGGTGGGGGACGTAAAACAGAGCATATATCGTTTCCGGCTGGCCGAACCCGGTCTTTTCATGTATAAATACAGTCATTACACTGAAGATGAGGGCGGCGAGGGCCGCAAAATAGACCTGGCCAAAAACTTTCGCAGCCGGGACGGGGTTCTGGAGGCGGTCAACTTTATTTTCAGGCGGATTATGACCCCCGGAGTGGGGGAAATGGTTTATGACCGAAAGGCAGAGCTGGTCTGCGGGGCCGGGTATGCGCCGTCTGAAGCCGGTGATCACATTGCCACCGGCGAGGTGGAGATACATTTAATTGATCGGGTTAACGGCAGGGAATATGACGTAAATTCAACCGGTAATGAAAATAATGATGACGCCCTGGACAAAGGAGCTCAGGAGGGGTTTCCTGAAAGCGAAGAACCCGGTGTTGCCGGGGCGGAAGCCAGGCTTGTGGCCGGCCTGATCAGAGATATGGTGGAAGGCGCGGAGGGGCGGAAGGCACTCAAGATATACGACCGGCTGACAGGGGCCTACCGGTTCGTAACGTACCGGGACATAGTGGTGCTGCTGCGGGCTACCAGGGACTGGGCGGCAGCCTTCACGGAAGAATTCGGCCGGGCGGGAGTACCGGCTTACGCCGAGCCCGGGGGTGGCTATTTTAACGCGGTGGAAGTGGAAACAATACTTTCATTGCTTAAAATAATAGATAACCCCAGGCAGGACATACCCCTGGCGGGGGTGCTGCGCTCTCCGCTGGTGGGACTAAATGCCGGGGAACTGGCGGAAGTAGCCCTTAGCCACCGGGGTGGGGATTTTTACGACGCCGTTACTATTTTCGCCCGCAGCGGGAAAGGTGTGCTGCGCCATAAAGTTGAGTCTTTCCTGCTGGACCTGGAACGCTGGCGAATCATGGCCCGCCGGGGCACCCTGGCCGATCTTATCTGGAATATATACCGGGAAACAGGCTTCTATGATTATGCCGGAGCTATGCCGGGGGGGACCCAGCGCCAGGCCAACCTGCGCTCTCTCCATGACCGGGCCCGGCAATACGAGGCCACCACTTTAAGGGGGCTGTTTGGCTTTCTCAGGTTTATTCAGCGCATCCGGGAGGGGGGTAGCGATCTGGGGGCGGCCCGCACCCTGGGTGAAAGTGAAAATGTGGTCAGGATCATGAGCATACATAAAAGCAAGGGACTGGAATTCCCGGTGGTATTCGTGGCCGGGCTGGGGAAAAAATTTAATACCGCCGACCTGAACAGCGACGTTCTCCTGCATAAGTCCATGGGCCTGGGGCCGGACAGGGTTGACCTGCAACTCCGGGTAAGCTATCCTACTCTGGCTAAAATAGCCATCAGGGGAAGGCTTAAAATGGAGTCACTGGCCGAGGAAATGAGAATACTGTATGTGGCCCTGACCAGGGCCAGGGAAAAGCTGGTGCTGGTGGGAACCTCCCGGGATCTGGTCAGGACTGCGGAGGGCTGGTGCGGGGAAGGAACCGGGGACGGGGTGGAACTACACGATGCCCTGCTGGCCACGGCCAATTCATATCTGGACTGGCTGGGGCCGGCACTGTCCGGGCATCCTGACGGGGCTTCATTGTGCGATCTGGCGGGAAATGAACAACATAGCGTTTCCCCGGAGGCCTGCGGTCGATCCCGCTGGTTAATCATAACATGGGGTCCTCCGGTAAGCGGGGGAGCCGGCCAAAGCCACACAGCCGGGGGGGCTGACCTGCTGGAAAAGATTAAGCGCGGGGAAAAAATAACTACGGACACTCCAGCCAGTCCGGAGGTGGAGGAAAGGCTGAATTGGGTTTATCCCCAGGCTGCGGTGCAGGGGCGGGCGGCCAAGCTGTCCGTTACGGAGGTAAAGCGCCGGTTCGAGCAGGAAGAGCAGGACCCAGACAGTGTTTACCGGCTGATGTGCGGCCCGGGCTCCGGTGTGCATGCCTACCTGCGCCCGGGATTTGTCACGGGAGAAACGGGACTTACCGCTGCCGAGGCGGGTACGGCACTGCACCTGGTTATGCAGCATGTTGATTTTAGGAGTTCGCTGGATCCGGAGGGCATAAAGGAGCAGGTGGCGGCTATGGAAGCCGGGGAGCTTTTAACCCGGGAACAGGCGCAGGGCATTGATGCGGGTGCAATTGCCGCGTTTTTTTGTACTGCTCTGGGCGGCAGGCTGCTAGCCTCGGAGGACGTGCGCCGGGAGGTTCCCTTTAGTCTGGGCCTGCCGGCAGGGGAGGTATACCCGGACCTGTCCGGGAAAATTGCTGCCGGGGAAACCGTACTGGTACAGGGAGTGATTGACTGCCTGTTCAGGGAGTCAGATGGGTTGGTGCTGATTGATTACAAAACGGACCGGGTAAGCAGCGCCGACAGCGAGGCGGCCCGGCGTCACCGCACCCAGCTCAATATCTACGCCCGGGCGGTGGAGACAATCACCGGTGAAAAGATTAAGGAAAAGTATCTGTATTTTTTTAGCTCCGGTACGGCAGTGCCGGTGTTATAATGCATTTGCTGGAAATGAAAAAATACTGGGTTAAAAAAGATTATTGACAGCCTTTTAATAGAAGGTTATACTTTTCTCTGCAAGGCTTTAGCATGATAAAGCGTTAACATATGATAGTGAGTTTAAGCTGAGACCTACCCTGAAAATAAGTTTAGGGAAATGTCATCCTGAGCGTTAGCGAAGGATCTTGGATTCTTTACTTCGTTCAGAATGACATAAAGTGTTCTGGATTTTCATACTCGGATGGTGCCGTTTACGGCATGGATGTCTACTATGAAAATTTATGTTTAGTTAACCATAGGAGGAATATATATGAAACTAAGATTGGGATTACCAAAGGGGAGCCTGCAGGAGGCGACCTTTCAGCTGTTTAAAAGGGCCGGTTTTAATCTGGCGGTGCGGAGCAGGTCCTATTTTCCGTCCATTGACGATCCCGAAATGGAAGTGGTGCTGATGCGGGCACAGGAGATTCCCCGCTATGTTAACGAGGGCGTTTTGGACGCGGGCTTAAGCGGCCTGGACTGGATTAAGGAAAACGAGGCGGATGTAGTGGAAGTGGCGGATCTGGCCTATTCCAAGCAGACCACCAATCCCATCCGGCTGGTGCTGGCGGTGGCCAACGACAGTAATATCCAAACGGTGAAAGAGCTTGATGGAAAAAGGATTGCCACCGAATTGGTCCGGGTGACTAAAAAATATTTGACGCAAAACGGCGTAAGGGCAACAGTTGAGTTTTCATACGGCGCCACTGAGGTTAAAGTTCCGGAACTGGTCGATGCCATTGCCGACCTTACGGAAACCGGCAGCTCGCTAAAGGCCAATAATCTCAGGGTGATTGCCACGATACTGGAGTCCACCACAAGGCTCCACGCCAACAGGGCATCTTGGGAGGAATCCTGGAAGAGAGAAAAATTGCAAAACCTGGCGGTTTTGCTGAAGGGTGCACTGACGGCGGATTTGAAGGTGGGCCTGAAAATGAATGTGCCCGGTGACAAGATCAACGACGTGCTGTCGGTTCTGCCTGCCATGAAGCATCCAACCGTGTCGCAGTTGTATAATAGCGACTGGGTAGCGGTGGAAACCGTGGTGGATGAGAAAACATCCAGGGAACTGATCCCGCTGCTTCTCCGCTCAGGTGCCAGGGACATCATTGAATACCCGCTAAACAAAGTTATACCTTGATAGACGATTATGTATGTTTTGAAACAATCTCCTAACAAGGATGGCTACATACTTTAAAATTAGCGGCTTGGTAAAGCGTACGCGCTTTACCAAGCCGCTTTCAGCCTTTTGTTGTTCGCCTCACATGTGCTGTTGTCAGCAGCGCACGAAGTTTCTTTTTATGGTACTGCCGGATAATCAATGACTCATAAAACTCGAGGCCCCTTACGGGATCTCCTTGCGATCAGCAGCAATTACAATCGTCATCGCATAATTGGATGTCCACTGTAACCTTTTGGACATGTACTTTCTTCACCTGTTGGCCGGAGATGTTCAGACACTCCAGCAGTTCCTGGGCCTTTTCCGTACATTCCGGCTTGCGGATGGTGTTGTAAGGCTGCCTGATCTCAGGATCGAGACGGTACGCCATGCCTCCGATCAACGCACCATCGGCATAGACGGAAATTTGAATGTCTCTGTCCGCCGCTCTCTCTACCTGATTCTTGTCAAAGCCTTTTCCGGGCCTTAGATCTATGACGATTTCGCGTTGCTTGCCGGACTGCAGCTCGAAACGGTTGTTCGGGATACCTTTGAAGGTAAGGTGCCAGCCACTTGAAGCCAACAGCTTCGGCAGTTGTACCCGCAGTTCCATAGTGGAGGTCTTTAAATTGGGATTGCCAACCCAGAAACTGTATCCATGCAATCCCTGGATTAGGCCTTCCGTGCCGCCGCCGCCAGGAGCCAGGACAACGTTTCGCTGGCCGATGTTGTTGTCGTTCGGCACGAGCCGCCAATCCTGAATGAATTCACCAAGGGTGAAATTGTCGACGTTGCTGGGGTCACCATCGGCCAATACGATCATTAGCATACAGTCGTGACCCCAGGTATTGACGATAGGCGTCCATTCAAATGGTCCGACGATTTTTTCTTCAGCATTGTTGCCCAACAGCGTGCCGCCTCCTGGTGCTGGCAGTTCAGCAGTCGTGAAAGATTGAAAGTCGTTCGGCCAGATGACTCCAGCTCCCGGCTTGCAGTGATAGCCCCGCACTATGACGTTGGTGGCTGTTTGTGTACCCCGGTTCTTGATCCTGACATAGGCATAATTGGCGGCACTTAGAGCCGGTTCCTCGTGGGTGGTCCCCCCATCCGGACTCCGCCGGTTCCAGATAGAGGTGTTCTTATAATGGACATCCTGGTATTGATACTCACCGCCACGGCCATCGTCGATATACACATCGAACTCTGGAGGTTGCCCTGCGCCGGTGAACGGCGGTAGCGCTCCCGGAGCCTGATATAAGCCCTGCTTTTCAAATGACCAGCGAATTACCTTGTGATAGACGCCGCCATAGACCCCCTCGGTCGTCCAGTTAAGCGCATCTATCGCAATCAGCGCGTCGGCGAAGGCCAAGGGGGTGCCCGGGTTGAAGATGAGGTCCTGGATCGTGCGCAGGATAAGATAGAGCATCATCTTGGAGGCAAATTGCCGCCGGGACAGATCAGGAGAGTCGCCGCCTATGGACCGGTATGCCCGGAACAGCGTGGTTGCAAGAATTTCCCCGGATTTATAATTATTATCATCATGGACGCCGTCCCAGGCCCAGCCGGCTGCCACATCCCGGTCAAACCGGCGGTCGAGGCCGGGACGCCAGGGAGCATATCTGAAACGATCCGGTGCCTGCGACTCCGGATCGATAACGATTGCCGCTATAGCGTCACCGGGGCCGTGGGAAAATCCAAAGTTGGCGGAACCAACATGTTCATACAGAATACCGTGTGCACCCAGTTCATGCAGGTGACACCACCAGTCGCATGCCCGGCCCACCGGGTTTGTGGTATCTGTCAGATCATTGAGTGCGAAGCCTACATAATCAATGCCGCCCATACCGTCACCGACGCAATGCGCGTTCATCTCGATGCCGTCCAGGGTCTGCATCCTGTCACGATGATCCACCTCAATCGGGAACGATGTATTGGCGCAATAGGTGGCAATCGGGAAGCCGAGGCTTTCCACCAAATGAAAGAAACGGTCCACGTGGTAGTAGGCGTTAACCGCCGCAAAATCGTTGGTGCGAACGTCGTAATCAAAATCTGTCCCGATCGGTTCGGTGGGAGGGGCAATGTTTGGAATGTTCACGTTCGTGACATTGGCATACGTACCCCGTAGCGATTGCACGCCGGCAGCAGGGGCATCCAGATTGAGAAGGGGGTCCACCCAGGTGCGCCGGGGGTTCAACACGGCGTTGCTCTGATCAGCCGTTAGCGCCGGATTCCCACTGGACGTAATGGGGTCGTACTGGAACACCCTTCCCCTGACATAACCAGCCAGCGCCCGCAGGTACAGCACGGAGCCTGTTTCGAGCTCAACAAGAGCGAGCCAGTTAAGCCGCTCATACTTCTCTGTTGAAAACGAAAAGGTGATTTCGGCAACTACATAATATTGGCCATGCTTGATTTTTTTATCCACCGGCGGCAGAGGCAGTACCGGTTCTTGTGTTGTTTGCGACTCCGTGATTGACTGGTGTCGAGTCCCGGGAAGCCGGTTGTTCTCGTCGTATTTATAGACGTAGAACCGGCCCCGTATCAGGCGTGCATTGTCGTTATGGGTCGCATTGGAAGTTTCATTTAATTTGCTGCTTTCAACCAGTTTGCGCACGAAATCCGCTGTCGCGGGTTCATCCTTTTCATTTCCTGTTTCCAGACGGCGTTGCTGTTTTTCGATTTCAGCAAGGGTGAAGAGTTTTCTGTAGCGCTCGATCAACTCCGGCGCCGGAAGTTTTGCGTCGAAACCCTCCTGGCTTGTGTTTACAGCACTGATGATCCGGTAAGGGCCGTGCTTTACCGTCACCGTAAATCCGGCTTGCCACACAGGGACGTTCAGATAGGTCTGGTAAAAGCCCAATGTGGTTGAGTCAAATAGTTGCTTTTCCTCGGACAGATGATATTCAATTCCCTGCTTCATGGGCGTAAGAAACGAAATCCGCTGATCCATGTTCTTAAGCTGAGCTTTCGGCACATCAAGAACGGCCGTCATCTGGTGCAGGTAGTCGATTGCCGCCGAAAGGGGACTTTTCTTGTCCGATGCCCAATATTCCTGGAAATGGTGGATAGACCGGACGCAGTCTGCATCATCCAACGACAAATTTGCTTTCAGATCGGGTTTGTAAATGACTCTCATGGTTGAACCTCCTTTTCAGGTTGTATTCTGCCCCTTGAGATGAGACGGCCTTATATGCCCCCTAAGCGATGAGCCCTGCTTAGGGGTGAAGTACGCTTGAAGGCTCAGCCACGTCAGCGACAGCCTTCTCACTGCGGTACCGCTTTGCTTTACGGTTTGTTCGGCTCCAGGGCGAAGGCTTTCGGCATTGCAGAGGCGTCCAGCCCGGATAATCTGACCCAGCCGTTAGTCGCCGTCGCGGCCACATAGATGTTTTCACCGAAGGCAGCCTTTGGGCAGCCGCCACGTATAGCGGCCTCGTCCACATCCTTGCTGAAGACGTCCGGAATGTCAAGGCTGAAGCCGTTGACTGGAGTGTCGGTTAGCAGCGGGGCGTTTGCCCAGGCTACGTCCGGATTAGCGGGCGCGCAGGCCGCCGCCGCGTATCCCGAGCTGCCCCGGACAGTGGTGAACTTAAACCTGGCATAGCCTTTGGGATGGTGGACGCGGAATGATAGCCGGACGTCATCCCCGGCATCGTAGCTGATGAATCCGCAGGGACCCGCAGCAACTCCCTTTATACTCGCCTCGTAGATCTCGGCCTGGCACTTGTTGTTGTCCACATGCAGGTAGAAGATGAAGCCGCCGCCCTGGATCTCGCCGGCATTGGCATTGCGTGTAAGGATCGTCGTTCCGTCCGAGGCGACACCCGTGGGCACGATGAAATCGAAAGTGCCGGGTCCGGGATTGAGCAGCGTCCCGTCTTTATCGTAGATCTCCAATTTAATCTTATACTTGCCCGCCGCACTCAAGACCCCGCCCGGCAGGTTGGACGACTGGAGAATGCCGGAATAGATGTCATTAAACCAGTCATCAACGGGCCACTCCCGCTTGTGGCCGGGAATCTGGGGCGGCTGGTGCGGCTTGAACTCGTAGAGGTGCATATTGTTTTTTTCCTGCGGGCCAAGCGGGTAGGCGGGAAAGGTCGGCGGCAGATCGGGATGGGCGAGGTCATAATCCACGTAGTGGCGCACCACGGTCTCCGCTACCGGTGGCGCGAAATCACGCCATTCGGTCTCGTTCCCGGCGCTGTCGAGTTTGTTATACTGCCAGCGGTAGTATAAAGGCTTACCGGACGTGTTGGACGGAATGCCGCTTGAATAGCCGTGCCGGAAGCCCAGCCGGCCGCCAAAGGGCGCATCGATCCATGTTCCGTCTCCGTCAGTGAAGTCGGTCAGTCCGCTGCTCTTAATGGCGTCCAGCCGCACGCCACCCACGCCCCACGGCATTACCCAAACAGACACCCCTGGCGGCGGATCCACAGGGTCCGGCGGAACACAGGTGATCGCCGCCGGATCGTCCGTCTCCAGCACTATATCGGTGCCGCACACGTAGTTCCAGTGGGTATGGCAGGCCACGACCGGATTATAGAGGGTGTGCAAAGTGCCTCCGATGCACTGGACGGCCTTGAAGTACAGGTCAGGCTTGTCGCCGGTGCAGCGGTACCAGATAGTCGTCTTAAAGCGCCCTTGTTCATCGGTGCAGCAGCACTTGATCAAGTCAGTGTGTAACTTATACCAAAGCCACTTCAAGGCGCAGATATACACGGCCAGTATATCCGCCCTGGAGATCAGAGCGGTACGGAGTTCATTGGCGGAGGTCGCCTGGAAGACCGGTTCCAGCTTGGACCGGGTTTCCATTGTTAACGGCGCGGCCTCCATATCAGCTCTTAAAGTTTCGATCATCACCCCGGAAGGCTCCGGCTGAGGGTTGATGGTTACCGGCGTGGTAGGCGGCCAGACCTCTGGTTGTTTCTCAATGAAGACCCGCAAGTCGTCCCGCAAGCGGAAAAGGTCTCGTTCCGGCAGCTGCAGGATGATCATAGGAATCTTGTCCACCTCGTAGATCTTTACGCAGGCGCCACAGACACCAAGTTCCTTCGTCGTGCCATCGGGCAGGGATACGCGCTTGACCAGCCGGCCCCGGACAACACAGGGGCAGAAGAGCCACTTCGTCCATTCGGGAGAGAAGACCGTTACATTGATGATGTTCTTTTCCGCGTCCAGGCGGATCCGTTTCTCGTACGCCACCCTACGCAGGGCGGCCAGGGAAGGGGTCTTTTTCTGCGTCTCACCCCGGTGAATTAACGCGGCCATCCATGGGGGCACTTCCTCTTGCTCCTCAGCCAGGACAGGTCCGAGGACCAATCGCACTGCAGTGCCTACAAGTTTTGACGGCACCTGCAACTTCACCTGGCTCTGCTCACCTTTTGGCACGGATACCTCGGTCAGGAACTGGCCCGTTACGTCGAAGGCGTAAAGCATCACCTCCGGCAGTTCCTGCTCCTGTGCCTGTTCCAGTCGTACGTTGACGGTTAGCGTTAATTTCCCTTTTCTTTCTTCTTCCATCTTGTATACCTTCCTTTCTGTTGTATTGATAGCATAAACCATGCAATTTACGTCCAACGGTGTGTCCCAGCCACTTACCGGAGTAAAGCCAAGGCAAGAAACTTCTCATATAGTTCGTCCCGGTGAGGGCTGTTCATAAAAAACTACCGGTTTATGGAAAATTAAAAGCAGCACCACAATGATGCTGCTTTAGTTCTGATATATTTTTTATTTGACAAAAATATTCAAATTCCTATGAATACCAAATATATATTTTCTAGCTAAAAACGACAGATAATGGCATTTGTTGATTTTATTTTTGAATCTTCTTTATAGCATAAGAAGATTATGTAAAATCAAACCAATTATTGAAGAGGATAAAATTATTAATCGTATGGGGATGATAAAAACGCGCAAGTATTCAGCAATTTTGTCAAAACACCGGAACAGGAGTTGCATATGATAGAATACCTGAAACAAAGTAAAATCACCTGGGCGGGTATGGTTGTTTTATTGGCAGGCATGTTGGCAGGATCTTTGCCTAGCCGCGATGAAAACAGTGGCGGCCAACGTGGACATGACGGCTACCCGCCGGATGATGCCTTTACACCCAGGTATAGGAAGAGATTTTTTATGTGAAAAGTGTCGGATCTTGATGTAAAATTATATTGTGTGAGGTGACAGCAATGATTCCCCTGCGCGATAGCGTGCGATCCAGTACCAGGCCCTATGTCACCTGGATACTGATTGCCCTGAACATATACATATTTTACAGGCAGTTTATGCTCCCCGTGGATATGCTGAACCAGGTTTATCTGCATTTCGGGGTGGTGCCGGCGGATTTAAGCTATGCGCTGGCCAGTGGAACGTCACTGGTACCCGTGCTGCTGACCTTTATAACAGCAATGTTTTTACACGGCGGCTGGGTGCACGTGCTGGGCAACATGCTTTACTTATGGGTTTTTGGAGATAACGTGGAGGACCGCCTGGGCCATTTGCGCTATCTGCTTTTTTACCTGGCTTCCGGTGTGGCGGGCGGCATTGCCCATTTTTTGTCGAACCCGGCTTCCCAGGTGCCTATAATCGGTGCCAGCGGAGCGATAGCGGGAATACTGGGGGCTTATTTAATAGCCTTTCCCCGCTCCAGGGTTCTTACGTTGCTGCCTATTTTTATATTTTTTACCATTGTGGAAATTCCTGCCGTCATATTTCTGGCCATATGGTTTGTTTTGCAGTTATTCAACGGCGCCGCCTCCATCGGAGGCACAGCCAACACGGTGGCCTGGTGGGCACATGTGGGAGGATTTGTGGCCGGTGCGATTATGATTAAACTGTTGCCGGCGCGCAGGCGGGATAACTATTACTACAGCCGGGAGTAATCTTCCGGCTTTTTCAGTACTAATGTTGTTAATAAAAAGTTATAACAGTAATTACCAGTAAAACTAAAAGGATAACCGGCCAGTATAAAAGCTTCGGGATCATGTTGTCCCGGTAATGAATAAAACGTATATTAATCTCGTGAGCAAATAAGAAGCAATGTTTAATTCCCCAGCCAGGTCAAAAATTGTTTTTTAATTCATCCTTTATTTGATCCTGTTTCAAGTCCCCCGAACCCAGCTTGTTTGCTGTGTTTTGCGTTACCTCCATCAGTCCTTTTAAAACATTATCCATTTCATTAGCCGCTTTAACGGCTTCTTGCTGTACCTGTCCTTTTGTGGAGTTTTCCAGCGCTAAGGAGGATGTTAACATGCCAGGAGTAAAGTCACGCAGGTAGGCGGCCATTACGAAATAATCGACAGCGGCGGCTGGGTTGCCGGTCCTCATTCCAGCGTGCCGGCTCACCCGGGAGTGGATATTACCACTTACAATACCCGTATTCACACCATCGGCATCGGTATTGAAGCTACTTATGCCGGTCTTTTACAGGAAGTAGCCAATGCCACCACTTCCACCTGGATATTCCAAAGAGGTTTTACGAGGTGGGGGACATCCTGCCAATCAAGGTTCAACTAACTGAATCACATAAACCTATCGTCAGAGTTAACGAGATTTCAATGGAGACAGCCCAACTACGGATCCCGCCAGCTGAACTCTGCGCCCGGCATAAGGTGTCAACTTACGAACTGGCCTGCCAAACAACCGGTAAACGGCGCCGGCATAAAGAAAACCTGTTGGTTTTAAAGCTCAGGGCAATGGCTTCCGACCCTGCTTTCAAGGAACTGCTGAAACCTGTCAGAAAACAATCCTCACTTCTTCAGGGGAATTTAGAATGTATGATCAGGGAAAAGGAAATTGTTATTCCTGTTCACCTGGAACAGCCAGGGTTGGTATCCTACAAGGTTACGGTAAATTGCGGAACCCCGCAAAGCGGACCGATTTACCGAACGGATATGGTTTCAGTCTGCGTCGAATACCCAGGGGTACCGGTTAACTAAGTTATTAAGTTATTAAAAAGAAATGCAATTATAAAAGGTGGAATTGCAGGAGTGACTACTTAGTAAGGCACGTACGTTTGATGTGGGGGAAGTATAAGTGATTTTCCCTAGTCTATTATTTTTTTGCCGTCTTCAGTAGGCTATCCAGACGCTGCCTCAGATTCAGCAGCCTGCCGTATACGTCTCCCATGGAATCAAGTCGCTGGAATATGGTTTTAAGGTTGAATTTTACCGGCATTATATCACCCTTTTCAATTTCCTCCCAGAGCAGGGGTGTTGAAACCGGCGCCCCGGGCAGGGGGCGGAGACCGTACTGGAAGGCCATGGTTTTTCCCCTTCCGTTTTGCAGATAATCAATGTAAACCACACCCCGGGGCCTTCTTTCCACCTTTCTTTCTATGGTGGCTTTTTGGGGATAGATACGGGCTATCAATTCCGCCACGTATTTCATGGCGCCGGTGACCTCCTGCCACGAGTAGGATGGCTCAAGGGGTATAAAGAGATGCAGCCCGCTGGCTCCGGAGGTTTTGGGGAAGCTTTCCAGGCCGAATTCCTCCAGTGCCTTGCGGGCCAGCAGGGCGATGTCCAGGGTATCGCGGAAGGACGCTCCCTCCGCCGGGTCAAGATCTATCACCGCCAGATCCGGTCTTGCCAGGTCATCAGTTTTTGCCAGCCAGGCGTGTATCTCAATGCAGGCATTGTTTGCCAGCCAGGCCAGGGTGGCGGAATCATTGCAAACAATGTAGTTGATGGTTTTCTCACTGTGTTCCACCGGGTGTGTTCTAATCCATTCCGGGGCATAATCCGGACATTCTTTCTGATAGAAATATTCTCCGGTTATGCCGTCGGGGTAGCGTTTCATCACAACCGGCCGGTTATGTATATGCGGCAGTATATAAGGAGCCATTTCCAGGTAGTACCTGATCAGGTGTGCTTTGGTATATTCTTCGGGCCAAAGAAGTTTTTCCAGGTTGGTGAGTTTTACCTGGCGGCCTTCGATTAAAGTAATTTGCCCGGTCATGGCATCGACCTCAGACACGTATTTGTATTGCCTATTGTTCAGTTGCCACCAGGCATTCCCCGGGAGATTTATCCCAGCGCAGGCCGCGGTAAACCGGGTGCCGTAGGTAGCCCTCCGCTGTGGTGGTGAGATAGTTTACCGTGCAAACCAGCAAGGGCTTTACCCATCTGGTTTGTTTTTTTTCGGCGGGGGGCACGTTCAGTACCGCAAAGTTGGTTTCAATTTTGCCCAGAGCATCAAGCAGCGACTCGGCCTCACTGTTACTGAAGCCAGTACCCACCTTGCCCTGGTAGACCAGCCGGTCTTCCAGGCTGGCTCCCAGAACCAGTGAGCCCAGGGATCTGCCGTCCCGGCTTGGCTGGTAGCCGCAGATGATCAGATCCGCTTCCTGGGTGTGCCTGAACTTTTTCCAGTAAGGAGAGCGCCGGCCCGGTAAATACGGGCTTTCCAATGCTTTGGCCACAACCCCTTCCAGGTCTTCCCCAGCGCAGGCGTTATAAAAGTCTACACCGCTTTCCGAAATATACTGGGACAATATGATCTCATCTCCGGGGGAAACAATTTCCCCCAGCAACTTCTTCCGCTCCCCCAAGGGCAGATCCATTACGGACTTTCCCTCCCGGTATAGTACATCAAATGCAACAAAGACCGCCGGACGTTCGATGGACCCCTGGTTTATCCGCCCGGGCAAGGCGCTCCTGCCCCGGGATTGTATCCCGGCAAAGGAAGGTTTGCCGTTTTCAAATACTACAATCTCTCCGTCAATGATGGCCGGCTGTCCTCCGACTTTTTTGTGTAACTGGCCCAGCTCCGGAAATTTTAAACCAATGTCGAGCAGGTTGCGGGATAATATTTCAGTCCCGCCGTCCAGGTAGGCCAGCCCACGGTAGCCGTCCCATTTAATTTCATACAGGTGCCCGGGGCTGTCAAAGGGTTCGGAGCTAACGGCCAGCATGGGGCGAATGACGGGCAGTCTTCCTGTTTTTATCTTTTAGCCTCCATCCCAACTGGATTTGTTGTCCGGCAGGTTTACCATGGTTCATGAAGTTTTTCGCCTGGCTGTCGCTCTGGGCGCCTTTGCTTCCCGGGCGGGCTTTTCTTCCGGGGGTGCGTCCTTACGGTCCTTTTTGGCCAGATCTATACTGGCCTTTAATGCCTCCATCAGGTCAACCACCTTGCCCGTTTCCGGCCTGGCGGGTATTTCAACCGCTTCACCGGCGATTTTAGACTGGATGACCTCCATCAGGTTTTGCCTGTAGGTATCCACATATTTTTCCGGCTGAAATTCCGCCGACAGGCTGCTGATCAGACCCACCGCCATTTTGACTTCATTATCGTGCAGGTTCACCTGGTAGTTCATTTCGGGCAGTATATCTGCCTGTCTTATTTCATCCGGGTAATGCATGGTGCTCATGATTAAAACATTTTTATCCCCCACCCTGATGGTGGCCAGTGATTCCCGGTTGCGGATGACTACCCTGGCCACCGCCACCTTGCCTGTTTCTCCCATGGATCGCCGTAAAAGCTCGTAAACTTTGGCGCCGCTTTCTCCCGGAGCCAGGTAATAAGGCTTTTCGTAATAAACGGGGTCTATTTCCCTTAAATCCACAAAATCCAGTATTTCAATGCTTTTCCCGCCGTCAGCCCCGGACAGTTTGTCGAAGTCATCTTCCTTCATAATGACATACCGGCCCTTTTCATATTCATACCCTTTAACGATTTCTTCCATGGGTACCTCCGCCTGGCAGGTGGGGCAGTAACGCTTGTACTGTACTGGTGTTTTGCATTTTTCATGCAGGTAGTTGAATTTTATGTCCTTTTGCTCCGTGGCCGCATAGAGCTTTACTGGGACGAAAACCAGGCCGAAGCTAATGGCGCCTTTCCAGATAGGGCGCATTTTTTCACCACGCTTCTTTTTTAAGGTATTATTCCCGGCCCCCTTATTCTGATGCGGGCCGCTTATAAGCCCGGACTATTCAAACGGAACCTGGCGCAGCTCTGGGCCTCGAGACTGTTCTTTTGCAGGCACAGTTCCAGCCCCTCCAGACCCACCCTTTTTATAACTTCAGCTGCGTGTACCGTTGCGGGAACCCTTTCCCGCAGGGAATTATAGGCCCTGATATTTACAACGCACCCTTTCCTGGTTTCTTTCCGGCCCTGTATGTTTACGAAAAAAAGGCAGTCCCCGCAGCGGTGGACGGCCAGTTTGCGCATTTCCGGCAGGAACATGCGGTGTTTTTCCCATAGCACGTTATCTTTGTCGGCCATTTATACTCACCTCCGTAAGGGATATCCCCCTTGTGATGGCTTTTTCCCCGAAGCGGTCCCGTATGGCGTCACAGGCCAGGGCCAGGCTGAGCCGCCGTTCCTGCCGGCCAAAAATGTCAGGCTGAATGGGGCCGTTTTTAATTAAATTACCAAGGGCTATGCCCACCAGCCTTACCGGCCGGGAGTCATTCCAGTGGGCCTGCAGGAGCTTGCAGGCGGTGAGGTAGATATCATCGGCCAGGTTAGTGTGGCCGGCCATGCTCTGGGATCTGGATAAAAAATTGAGCTGCGTATCCCGCAGGGTAAGGCTCACGGTGCGGCCCACGTATCCCCCCTGGCGTACGCGCCGGGCGACCATTTCGCAGAGTTCCAGTATCACCACCTGTATTTCCCTGAAGCCCCGGAGATCCCTGGGCAGTGTCCGCTGCTGCCCTATGCTTTTGGCAACGTCAAGAGATCCCGGCACCACCGGGCTGTAATCCATGCCGTTGGCACAGAGCCAGAGCATCTCCCCGTTTTTGCCCCAGCGCTTTTTAAGTATATCCAGGGGGAAATTGGCAAGCTCCCCGGTGGTGTGTATGTTGTATTTACGTAAATGTTTTTCGTATCTGGGCCCGATGCCGAACAGTTTCCTCACCGGCAGGGGCCAGAAGACCCTTTTAAAATCGTCAACAGTCTTCAGTATGGTAAGGCCGTTGGGCTTCTGCAGGCCAGCCGCCATTTTGGCGATTAATTTGTTCGGCCCCATGCCGACGCTGCAAAAAACGCCCACCTCCGAGCGGATGCGTTCCTTCAGGGCACCGGCGATATCTTCCGGCGGCCCCCACAGGTTTCTCACCCCGGTGAGGTCGGCAAATGCTTCATCAATGGAGAAGGGCTCCACCAAATCGGTAAAATCCCGTATGATGCCCAGTATTCTGCTGGAAAAATCCATGTACAGGGAATAGTCCGGCTTGAAAAAATGGCCGTGGGGGCACAGCAGCCTGGCCTCCCATAGCGCCATGCCCGTCTTTATGCCCAGGGCCTTGGCGGGGTAGGAGGCCGCCAGGACTATACCCGTTCTTTTTTGGGGATCGCCGGCCACCACAACTTCCTTGTTCTGAAGTTCCGGCTGAATCGCCTGGTGGCAGCTGGCAAAAAAACTGTTCATGTCCGCAAGGAGGATTACCCTTTTCATTTCCATAACCACCAAACGCATGTTTGTGTGTTAATTATATTTTTGTAACGGGAAACAGTCAATTGGAATCATATGGAATATCGATAGATATCATTAAGCCCGGGTAAACTATAAAAAAACATAATCAGGAAGTGATACCCGTTGCATTATGTTATTTACACGGCGGCGGTATGGGGACTGGTATATTTTCTGGTGGGCAAAAGGTTTGTAATGCTCTGGAAAGCAGCTCTGCTTGGAGTCCTGCTTATGGTTACCGTAGACTACTTCGGGACCAAGTATAATTTGTACTTATATCCCCGGGGCTACATCTATATCGGCAGGCTGCCGGTAATGCAAATTATAAATGTATACGCTTCTTCACTGCTGTTTCTAAACTGGCTGCCCACGACATGGGGTAAAAGGATGCTTTATATCATATACATCTCCACGATATTTCTGGCGTTGGAAGCACTGATGTACAGCGCCGGCGCTATTGCCTTTCTCAACTGGAAACTTTCATACAGCTATTTTTTAAATATTGCCGGCCTGTCGACGCTGGCTTATCTATCAGACTTTATCTTGCGGCGGGAAGCGCTGGATGGTAATGATGTTTGACATTGTTTCAAGGGTTGAGGTCGTTTAATACAATAAAACAATAAAGGGGAAAGATATTATAAAATGGACCGTCAAATTTGTATAGTGGGCCTGCTGGTGGAGGACCGGGCCTGCCATGGCCCGGAGGTTCAGGAGATTTTGACCAGGCATGGATCGCATATAGTTATGCGCAGCGGGATACCGGACCCCGGTCGAAAAAGGGGGATTATTACCCTGGTTACCCAGTCCGATGATGATCAACTGTCAAAACTGGAGAGCGACCTGCAGGGCGTCCATGGGGTTACGGTAAAGAGTGTCGTGCTGGGTGGGGCTCTTGGGTGAAAAACCTGACCGGATAACGGGCAGGCTGGGCGATGGCTGATAGCGGTTTTTTTGTGTTTATTTGTTAAAAAATAAAGGATAAAAAAATATTGTGTCGAATATTACCTAATGCATCTAAAGATTCCTATTTTTTTTATAAACAGTGTTTCCGAATTGGAAGCACTGTCTTTTTCTTTTATAGCCCGGCCACAACCTAAAAGCCGGCTCCTTCTACAAGGCACCGGCTTTTATTTAGTACTTTTGTAGTGCTTATGTTAAAATTAGTTAAACCAGGGTATTGTTAGCATATTTATAATAAAACGGACTTTATTGAGGAGGGTGTTATTTTTAAAGGCAAGGATTGTTGCTTGAGACAATTGGTTATAAAATGACACTGGGGCAGGTGCTTTCGCTTCCTACCCCAGTGTCATTTTTCTGTTGAGAGCTTATCCAATTGAAATTACCCCCTCAAACCGTTAATATTTAATTAACACAGGCTTTTTCTCTTGCTTCAGCATCACCGGGCAAATGTAATGGATTTTCTTCAGGCCCGTCATCGTGCTCAATTCTTTCAAGACCAATGCTTTCCAGAATTTCATTGATGAGTTCTCTCGTCACACAAATTCCTCCTTTCTATAATTTCCCGGTAAACTATACTACAAAACATGTTTTCCGGAATATTATGATTATATAGCATATGTATTAGAAGTCAACGCATTTAATGTTAAAAGGTAGTAAAACTTGACCAAACGGTTAAAATATATGCTTAATCAGATTTTTGTTTGTCATTATATTGTTTTTTCACTTGCCAGGCCGGGTCTGTTTGTTTATAATAATGGCATATATTAAAGTCAATGAAGGGGAAAAGTAAGCCGGGTCCGGCCGTACAGGGAGGGGGCGTCTTCGACTGTGAGCGCTTCCACGGAACGTCCAGTTGAAGTTCTCCCCGGAGATGCAGGCTGAAACCGGTTAATGGCGCGTAGGCCGGGCCGTATTTTTCCGACGTTACACGGAAAAGGGTATCGGAACATTGTTCCCGTACTTTAGTCGAGAGGGTGCCGTGCTGTAAACATGGCTCCAATCAGGGTGGTATCGCGGAAAGCAAAGCTTTTCGTCCTTGGGACGAAAAGCTTTTATTTTTGCTTATCACGTATGGGTAGCTGTTCTGCGTATCTTTTATTGAGAGGGCCTTTTGGCCAATCAGGGTGGTACCGCGAAGACGCACCGTTTTCGTCTCTGGGATGAGAACGGTGTTTTTTATTGACGGGGGGGATTATATGGAACCGGATGGCTTTAGCAATGAAAATAGTAGTTTTGTGCTTATTATATAAAAGTTGCAAAGGAGAATGTAACATGTGTATGAAATTTATTCAAAGAATACCTACTGCTGAAGAAATTATAGAACAGATGCCTTTACCAAAACATATTAAAGATATAAAAATAAATAGAGATAATGATATTAAAAGAGTTTTTGAAAATAAGGATAATAGATTTCTCCTTATCATAGGTCCATGTTCTGCTGATAATGAAGATTCTGTCTGTGAATATATTGGAAAAATTGCAAAAGTTCAAGAAAAGGTAAAAGATTCAATTATAATAATACCTAGAATCTATACAAATAAGCCACGAACTACTGGTGAAGGCTATAAAGGCATGGTGCACCAACCAGACCCATGTAAAGAACCAGATTTATTCACTGGTATAAAGGCTATCAGAAAGTTGCATATTAGAGCATTATGCGAATTTTACATGCCTGCAGCCGATGAAATGCTCTACCCGGAAAACTATACGTATCTCTCTGATATATTAGGATATATTGCAGTTGGGGCTCGTTCAGTAGAAAATCAGAAGCATAGACTAACTGCAAGTGGAATTGATACACCTGTCGGTATGAAAAATCCTACTGGCGGTGACTTTTCTGTAATGTTAAACTCAATTAAAGCTGCACAGAACGGTCATACTTTTATATACGATGGATGGGAAATTGAAACCACAGGCAACCCGCTTACTCATGCCATATTAAGAGGTGCCGTGGATTCTTATGGTAGAAATATTCCTAACTATCATTATGAAGATTTAATTAACATTGCTAAAGTGTATGAAAAACAACAGCTATTAAATCCGGCTATTATTGTGGACACAAACCATGCGAATTCTATGAAATGTTATTACGAACAGCCAAGAATAGCAAGAGAAGTATTAATGAGTAGAAAATATGATAGCTTACTTAAAAAAATGATAAAAGGTTTAATGATTGAAAGCTATCTTGTAGAAGGTAATCAAGGCATAGGTGAAAACATTCATGGGAAATCAATAACGGATGCATGTCTTGGATGGGAGAGCACTGAACAATTAATATACTATATTGCTGAAAATATTTAGATTTATACAGGTTCGACTGGAGTTGCTGATATGAAAAAAATTGGTTATCTGGGTCCGCCCGGTACTTTTACCCAGGAAGCGGCCTTAAAATATGCCGGTGCTGGCGCCGATATGGTATGTTATGATTCCGTGAGCAGTATTATGGCTGCCGTTGCTAGTGGAGAGGTGGATGAAGGGGTGGTACCTCTGGAAAACTCCACCGAGGGTTCTGTGGTCCAGAGCATGGATCTGCTGGCGCACCGCTTTGATTTGAAGATTAAAGGCGAAGTAGTTCTAAGTATATCCCAGCACCTCCTGGCTCGCCCCGGTGTTGTTTTAAAAGATTTAACCAGGATAATGTCTCACCCCCAGGCTCTGGCCCAATGTAGAATTTTTTTGGAGGAAAAATTACCCGGGGTTAGGTTGGTGGAAACGCCCAGTACCTCCGAAGCCGCCAGGCTGGTTGCCCGGTCCCGGGAGCCGTGGGGGGCAGTGTCTAACGTTAAGGCCGCACAGTGCCACGGCCTTAACGTATTGTGGGAAAGTATACAGGACTGCCGGGATAACGCCACTCGCTTTGCTGTACTGGGCAGCGAGGATTGTCCTTTATCCCCCGGCTGCAAAACATCGCTGATTGTTACAGGTGCCAACCGTCCGGGTTCACTTTACAGCATCCTGAGGGACTTTGCCCTTCGAGACATAAACCTTACCCGGATAGAATCCCGTCCGGCCAGGAAACATCTGGGGGAATATCTATTTTTTATTGATTTGGATGGGCATCGCAGTGAGCCCAAGGTTGCCGAAGCGATAACTGCTGTTGCCGCCAGGGCTGCGGAGGTAAAAATTATCGGTTCCTACCCGGCTGACACTGCGGCACACCGGGAAAAACCCTGCAAGGTGCTGCGGCATGAGGCTATTACTGAACTCCGGGCGGAAATAGATATGGTGGACACTCAGATAGTGGACCTTTTGGGCATCCGGACGCGGCTGGTGGCAAAGGTGGCGGAATGGAAGGATACCCCGGAAAAAGTGAGGGATCCGGCCCGGGAAGAAGATGTGATAAAAAAAGTAAGGCATCTGGCAGAGATAAAAAATACCAGCACTGAACTGGTGGAAGATGTATACCGTTTGCTCATGGATCACTTTGTGGCCATGCAAAAGAAGAGGTTTGATTAACAGCATAAAGGGCGGCATTAATTAATGCCGCCCTGACTCTTGTTTGGTATGGCTATTTTTCAGGCGCCTGAAGCTTCCAGCAGCCTTAGTCTGAGAACCTTACCCGAGAGGGTGCGGGGAATCTCGCCGAAAATGATGGTATTCGGCACACGGCCGTATTTTGATTTATTCTGACAGGCGTGCATAATGCCTTGCTTGCTGGGGATTGTATCTTCGGCTGGTTCCACAAAAGCTTTCAACTGGTTCTCGCCATTTCCGTCTTCCACAGAAATTACCACCACATCTTCCACTCCCGGCTGTGAGATTATGATGGATTCCATCTCGCGTACCTGAGCATGAATATCGGTGACTTCACACATACTATCCTCTCCTTCATACAATATATCTATAATATTGTATCCGCATGTCAAATTATGGAAGCTAAATATATCTGATACTCATTTTTATTACTATTATAATAATGAAAACTTTTTTGGCAGCATATATTTTGAGACTGAACTGCAGTTATAGGGTCTTGAACGGCAGAATATACAGAAAGTTTTGAACGGGAACCGTTTTTTACCGTTCGCACCTTTATTTCTACGGTTAGCCGGCAGTGTTCGGAATTGAGTCACATGCAGTCTGGCGCGGCAAAACAACCACACAGTCAGGTCTTTATTAATATAAGTGAGCCTTGGGTTCGGAAGGGGTTATTCCCCTACCGAACCCTTAGAGCGAACTTAGTTCGAGCTATACAGTCTGTTGATCCCCGACCTTCGAGGACGGGGTCTTACAGGCTGTTAGCGAGATAAACAGTTTTTATCACGCCAGTGAATAAAAAGACATAATTAAATTGTACTGGAAAGTACAAATATATTCTGCTAATATATACGTAACATAAAGGGAGGAGGTAACGTTATGAATTTCAACTTCAAAGCCAAAACTATCGCGGTATACAGTATACATAGAAAGACAGGCAAAACCACGGTGGCCAGGGAGTTGGCGCTGCACCATCAAATGAGCGGCAAAAAGACGTTGCTGGTAGATTTTACTTTTGGCCACAATAATTTGTTTTCCATGATTAGCCGGTTGCACGTCCCGAATTTGTTCGATTTGGCAACGGAAATCGATAAGAAATTAAAGAATACTCCATGGTTCAGCATTTCATACGAGCCTGAAGACATCAATAAATATATAGCTTTACATCCGAATGGCATGGGGCTACTGACCTGCCAGAAAACTGACTTTCCGAAAGAATTAGCCCAGATCGTAAACGTTATACTAGACGCTCTGGCCAAAATGCCCTATGACGTTATAGTATTTGATACCAGATCAGAAATAAGGGAATATATAATACGCTTACTATCCGCTGTTGGTACAGTTCTGCTGGTTACGGACACCTACCGTTATGATGTATACGAAACAAAATATGTTATGGAAAGGCTGCAGGAGGCTGGTTGCCGTACCGATCATTTTAAAGTTTTGTTTAATAAGAAGCCATCATTCTTTGACGATTCTCCCCCGCAAATTGCAGCCGACCTGAACCTGGAAATGGCAGGGTCGCTACCGGATTACCCGGAAACTGCCGCCAATTTTCCTGACCAAATGCATGAATATAATGAGGCTATGAAAAAAGTGGCGGAGAATATTTGGTAAGAATTGTTTCTTCCTGTAGCGAAAGACCCTGACAATATGTTTTCCATGTAGAAACAGGTAGAAAAATGTTAAAGAAATTTATATAATTAATTAATAAGATATATACTATATTTCGACCAGTATGCGAATTGGGGGCTTTGATGATGGAAAATACCATAACCAAAACTGTCGGGGAAGAGCAAAAAGAAACTGAAAGCCAGGAAAAGAAAATAGCGGTTGATATAGTTAACTGCAAAAAATTATCCGTTCCCATATATTCGAAAATTACCGATGTTTTACAAATATGTGGCTACGAAGCAGCATACCCTGTAGTGGCGGTGAAAATAAACAACCGTACCAAGGACCTCAGTACGGAGCTTTATGGTGACTGCACGCTGGAATTCGTTGACATGTCCACCGAAGAAGGCATAAAAATATACCGTACCGGCATAATTTTTGTGCTGGCCAGGGCAGCTACCGAGGTGTTGCCGGGGTGTTCCCTGACAGTTATGCATTCTCTGGGCAACGCCATATACGGTGAAATAAAACATAAACATTTTCTCAAGGACATCGATATAAGTAAAATTGAGGAACGCATGAGGGAAATTGTTGAGGCCGACGAGCCTATTCAAAGATCAACCCTGCCCCGCCCGGTGGCCATCAACCTGTTCAGGGAAGGAATACACGTTAAAAAGAAAGGCTTGCTGGAGTATTTCAAATCAGACACCCTGGATGTTGTTACCTGCGGTACCTATACAGATTATGTTCTGGGGCCGATGGTGCCAAGTACGGGCTACCTGAAAAACTTCCGGCTAAGGTATTACCTGCCGGGATTTATACTGGAAATGCCCAGGCGGGAAAACCCTCTGATACTTCCCGAATATATAGAACAATACAAGCTGGCCAATGTTTTGTACGAAACGGAAAAATGGGCCAAGGTTCTAAAAGTGCATGATGTGGTGGCCCTGAATAATGTAATTACCTCTAGCAACAGGTCCGATTTGGTCCGGCTGATTCGGGTGGCCGAGGGCTTCCAGGAGAAAAAAATAGTGCAGATCGCAGACCAGATAGCCAGCAATATCGACAGGATCAGAATGGTGCTGATCGCCGGACCTTCCTCGTCTGGCAAGACAACCTTCACCCAGCGCCTGGCCATACAATTGAGGGTGAATGGAATAACACCGGTGGCCATTTCTCTGGACGATTATTTTGTGGACCGGGAGCGAACCCCCAGAGATGAAAATGGAGAGTATGACTTTGAGAGTCTGGATGCCATCGACAGGCCCTTATTTAACAATCACCTTATTAAATTAATTCAGGGTGAAGAAGTAGAACTGCCCAAGTATAATTTTAAAACCGGTCGTAGAGAGTATACTGGTGAAAAACTGAAGTTAGGGCAGCGTGATTTAATAGTTATGGAGGGAATACACGGGCTTAACGACAAGCTAACTATATCTGTGCCCAAGAGCAGGAAATTTAAAATATATGTTAGCGCCCTGACCCATTTGAGTATGGACAACCTGCACCGTATTCATACCACCGATTTGAGACTGCTGCGGAGAATAGTGCGGGATAATAGCTACCGCGGGAAAAGCGCCCTGGAAACTTTGCAGCAGTGGCCGTCGGTGCGGCGCGGCGAGGAAAGAAATATTTTCCCCTTTCAGGAGAGTGCCGATGTAATGTTTAACTCGGCCCTGGTATACGAGCTGCCGGTGTTAAAGAGGTATGTCGAGCCCCTGCTACAGGGTATTTCACCGGATAATCCCGAGTATTCGGAGGCCAAAAGGCTACGTAACATGATCAGCTTTTTTATACCCATGGAATCAGTGGACGTATCTTTTAACTCCATTATCCGTGAATTTATTGGTAACAGCTGTTTTCTGAACTAGTTGATTAATTACCTGTAATCATTCTATTCCAAGCTAAGCAATCGGCGCTAAGAAATCCCCGCCATCCATCTTAGGGTTTGCCCTTATAGTTTTCCTGCACCCAGTGGGGCAGGGATGGCGGTCAGGTTATGTGGTGAAAAGAAAAAACCCCTCCTTTGCGGAGGGGTTTTTTGTCTCAATAAAGTTAAGCATTCATTATTTTTGATACGGCATCACTGGGACAGGCTCGGGAGCACCTACCGCAACGGGTGCAATTATCTTTGTTGATGGCATAGCTTATGCCGTCATCCACGATGGCACCGTCTCTGCACTCCAGCCAGCAGGCGGCGCAGGCCATGCATAGCTGGGAGCTAATTTCAAAACTAAATTTAAATTTTTTGGGTTCTGCCATAATACTCTCTCCCCTCAGTATATCTAATTGTATTTTCATTTCTACGATTCATTTTAAAATCCTGCCTTATATTTCGCACAATTTATAAAATAAATTTTTTCGTAGCAGGCAAAATATAAGAACGAAGTACATTTTGGCTCAATTGTGCCAAAATGTTTCGTCTTATCCTCGCTATACAATCCGCGAGTCTACAGCGAAGCCGGAAGGATGTTTCATTATCTATATATTTACTTGGAGGAGGAAAGAAAAATGATGACCAGGAGAATTGAAGGGGTGCTCAAGAAATACCACATATCCGACAGCGGTAAAATGGGTTATCGTCCCGTGTGGGATATGGGGCGTGCTGCAGATTACAAAAAAAGAACACGTATCACGGGAATCAACCGGCCCAGCGAGTAGAACCCGGAAACCTGGAGAGAATAAATTGCTTTCTCTCCGGGGTTTTTGTTTATAGACGGTGCAAATGTAGATATTTGGCGGAATAATTAATTGTATATAAGGAGGATGCCCCGGGCAGGACGGCAAATTATATATAGTAAATGTAAAATATTAACATTAAGAGGTGAGCTTATGTTAAGAATATTTAAATTCCGGGAGATGGACACCATTAACAAGACTTTGGCAGAGGTACAGGAATTAAGGTCGGAAATCTTCGGCCTACGGGAGCAACTGGGCAGGATAGTCCCCCCGGGAATTGCTATGTCGCCGGAAGATAATACGGAAGATAATTTTGACGAATATGTTTTGGGTGAAAATGGCTTTGCGGACGGGGCGGAAATAGAGGATATGGATATTCAGTCAACAGATGAACATCTGCCTGTGGATAACGTGGCGCTCTTCAAACTGGACGGTTCTGCAGGCGGCGTTGCTGCCATGGCTTATGTGGAACAGGCGGCCGGCCGGGATGAACCGGAAAAAGAGGAGCCGGATGATATCAATGTGGTGATTAAATACCATACGGCCGAAGGTCTGGAAGCGGAGGAACAGTTCGCCGGTATGCCGGTTGTGGATGTTGCTTGTGAAGAACTTCCTGCCGTGGAGGAGACACTAATAGCGCCGAAAAAGAGGGAATGGGCGGTGGTGAGATATTATTCCCGCAACGATCTCTGGTGGAAATTCTGGAAAAAGACAGGTCTTTATTAATGGAATGATTTTCATACATATTGTATGATATGATGGAAGAAACAGTTTTTGTTAAGGGTGTATTAAAAATGACGTTATCCTTTGAACAGGGGCCCATCCGGCCGCCCAGCGAGGCATACAGCCTGTTGCTTCGCCTCACGCGCAACTGCCCCTGGAACAAATGCGCATTTTGCAGAACCTACAAAGGAAAAAGCTTTTCCCGGCGCAGTGTAGAAGAAGTAAAGGAAGACATTGACAGGGTAGTGGAAGTATCCCGCCTGGTGGGAGAGGTTTCACAACGGCAAGGTTACGGCGGGGAAGTTAACGGAGAAGTGCTGGCCAAGATTTATGAGTCCGGTCAAAGTCAGTTCTATCATGTGGCCTTCTGGCTCTATCATGGCGGCAGAACTGCTTTTTTACAGGATGCCAATTCTCTCATCATGAAAACTGAAGATCTGTTGGAAATAATAAATTATTTAAAAAAACGCCTGCCAACGGTGGAAAGGATAACCAGCTATGCCCGGTCCATAACCCTGCTGCGTAAAGAAATCGGAGAACTGGCGGAACTGGGCCGGGCTGGACTTTCACGGATTCACGTGGGGCTGGAGTCAGGGTCCGACGAGGTATTGAAATTTATCGACAAGGGGGTAACTTCCCTGCAGCATATCGACGCTGGCAGGCGTGTAAAGGAAGCGGGAATATCCCTTTCGGAATACGTTATCCTGGGCATGGGAGGGCAGCGCTGGGCCCGGGAACACCCCCTGGATACCGCCAGGGTTTTAAATGCTATTAACCCTGATTTCATACGCCTGCGTAGCCTGACAGTGGTCAAGGGCACTCCGCTTCATGAAAAAATGGTGCAAGGTGAATTTATCGAACAATCCGAGGAGGATGTCGTAAGGGGCGAAAAACTGCTAATCGAAAGTCTGAGAGACATACAGAGCAGCATCGTCAGCGATCATTCCCTGAACCTGCTGGAAGAAGTAAAAGGCAAACTCCCTGTGGATAAGAGCGGTATGCTGGCTGTAATTGACCGTTTCCTGGAACTTACGGGCAGGGATAAAGAAAACTTTATCCTGGGTAAGCGTTGGGGTATGTACCGTGTGTTGGACGATATGGCGGATTCTTCCCGCCACGCCAGGGTGCAAGAAGCGGTGGATAGACTTTCCCGGCAGGGAAGCTTTCTGGATACCATATCATCTTTAAAGAATCAGATTATTTGAAGGAAAACTAGTTTTTCTCCCGAATTAATATTACATTGTTTCACATAAGGATAGAAGGTGCTGATTTATGGAAAGCAATTGCAGGATTGCCAAATATCTCAGGGAAAATTATGCTGATGAAATAGAAAAGATATCCAGGCGGGAGCAGGTGGACGCCAGCGTGGCTATATGCAGTCACTTGTGCCCCGAGGTGGTGGGCTGTATAGAGGATGTGGAGGATCAGTTGTGCGCGCTGAGATTGCGTACAATGTCTAAGGAGTAGCCATTATTCTATTATTCAGGCCCCTGTTTTATAACAGGGGCTTTATAATGACTTGGAGGGGAAATAGATGGAGCGGGTTGCGGTGGCCGAAATAAAAGCGGGTAAAAAAATAACGTCTTCATTTGTAATCAAGAATAAAAGGGCAATATATTTCAGGGAGAAGCCAGGTTATTTTCTTTCGCTGCTGGTGGGGGATAAGACGGGTCATATTGAGGCCAAAATATGGGATAAGGCTGAAGAACATAATAAAAATCTATCCGTGGGCGATTTAATAGCGGTAAATGGTGAGGTTAAGGAATTTAATGGAAATCTTCAATTAACTATACATACGCTGAAAATATGCGCGGACGCTGATTTTGACCCGGGTGATTTCCTGCCTTCATCACCCCTGGAAGCCGGGGAAATGCTGGCCGAATTAAGGGGATTGGCGGATTCGGTGCAGGAAGATAATCTCAAGAAACTGCTTAACTCTTTTTTTAATGACAAGCAATGGCTTAAAATGTTTGTACAGGCACCTGCAGCCAAAATTAATCACCAGGCTTACCTGGGGGGGTTGCTGGAACATACGCTGAATGTAGCCAAATCCGCAGCTGCAGTATCGAATCTCTATCCCCGGGTCGACAGGGATTTGCTTATAACCGGGGCCATTTTGCACGATGTGGGCAAGATAGTGGAATACCGTTACGACAGGGTGATCGACTTTACCGATCAGGGCAGGCTTTTAGGCCACATAATGCTGGGCGCAAGCATGGTGGAGAAAAAAATTGACGGCCTGGAAGGATTCCCGGATAAATTAAAGATGAAAATACTGCACATAATCACCAGTCATCACGGGCAGTACGAATGGCAGTCCCCCAAACGTCCCAAATTCCTGGAGGCCGCCATAGTACACCAGCTCGATTTGCTGGATGCCACCATAGATTCCTTTACCAGGGGAGTGGAAGAAAGCCAGGACAGTGACGGCGGGTGGTCGCCTTACAACCGTACGCTGGAAAGGCACATTTACCGGGGCTGAGCAATAACGGGAGCAGCCCTAGCCCGGGGTTCCAAGGTTAGCCGGGGACCGTTTTCCCTGAGCCATTTGCGGTGTTGCTTGTATTCGGGGCAATGGTTCTCCACTAGTTGCCAGAATTTCCGGGAATGGTTCATTTCCACCAGATGGCTCAACTCGTGTATTACTATGTAATCCATAACCGCCAGTGGCGCCATCACCAGCCGCCAGTTGAAATTGAGGTTTTTTAGGGAGGAGCAGCTTCCCCAGCGGGTCTTTTGACCTTTAATGCAAATACGGTTGCAGTTTAGGTTGAGTTTCTGACTGAAATGCTCGACCCTTCCGGTGATAATCTCCCGGGCTTGCTTGCGGTACCATTTTTCAAGGAGTTGCAACAGTGTTTTATGGGAGTTGCCGGGAATGGTAACATAGAATCTGTCCGCGAAAAAGCTAATCGAAGGCCCGGCTTCAGCGCCAATAATCCTGGTTAGAGCATACTCTACACCCAGGAATAGAATTTTTTCCATAATCAATATTTTAGTCTAAATCAAAGTGATTGCAAACACTATTCACCGACCTTAACCAATCTTTTTGCAACTTGGCTGACATCCACATCGAACCCGTTGTGCTAACAATGGCTGTTCTTGGGAACCCATCATAGCTCAGACCATTTCCCCTCCAATAAATCAAAAAACAGGTTTCCTCTTTACAAGGAACCTGCCTTTTAAGGCTATATTATAAAAACCAGTTATCATCTTTTTATAAGGTAAAGTTTATTAAGATTCTTTGCCGCGTTCTGTGCTGCCCCACTGTTTAACCTATTCATGCCTGCTACAGATTTAAAAAAATACGCCTGGCATAAGGAATTTTACGCCTTGCCCAGCAACCGGGCTGCAGTCATAGTTTAGTTACATTCTCTCGTCAATAAACAAAATAATTCCCTCTAGGAATTGAAACAGTGTTTGCATCCATGTGCTGAAAATGGAATATGGTGGTATTTTTTCCTCTATAGTAACATACAATATGTACATAATGTATTATTAATGTTATTATGGAGGTAAAATATATGAACGATTACACCCGTCGCGGGGAGGTTTTACCCATGACTACAACCATATCAATTGCCGAGTTCAGAAAGGATATGCGTAAGTTGCTGGAGATGGCTCTTAGCGGAAGAGAAGTAATTTGCTTTGACGCAAAATCCAGAGATCGGGAGACGTGTTCCTTCATAAAAACCGGATTATTACAGGACATCCTCAAAGCATATTCTTTTAAACCTGTGGTTTTTTTAGATGACGAGACGATGACCCATAATATACACCTTGACGAGCTAAAACTGTATGCTTACGCAGATACAGTGGAAGAAGCAACAGAGCAATTAATTGATTTAGTTATAGATTACATCAGTGATTATATTGATCGTCTGGGTCTTTTTCTTAACGTTCCTGACCGGAAGGAGCAGTATCCGTATGTATTACGCATATCCCACTGCCAGAACAGGGATGAGATTAAACGGTTGTTATTCGGGAGTAACTGATGGGTACTTGCAGCTTCAGGGTATTTATTATGGTGTGCAAGAAAATGGGCCTGGTGCAAAGAAAAACCGGTAACAGTTTTGTTTGGGCAGGCATTGACCCGCAAGGAGAATATCGCCAGGTTTCCATTCACGTTCATGTCGAAGGAAGGGATATCCCCAGCGGGACATTCAATAAAATAGTTAAGGACCTGGGCTTTGCCAACGAGGAGGATTTCTTTAAGTTTTTAGATTCCAAGTAACTGGAATTTTTTTGCCTGGCTTCTTAAAAAATTAAAACCCGTAAAGCCATTTTTATCTGGCCTTACGGGTTTTGTTAAGAATAAAACTGGTCGGAGCGACACGACTTGAGCAATCCGGGTAGTGTCAGGATTTTTGATATCTGTGATGGTACTGCAGGTACTTTTAATTACTGCCACCTGGAGTTAAGGCCGGGTGTGTCCGGCCCTACCCGGGAAGTGTTGTCCGGTGTCAGGCACGGTGATACTGGGTATTCACAACTTTGCCAAATGGGTGCTCTCCTTTGGATCTTCCGCAGAGGTAATGGAGTCGGTCTGGCTGAGGCAGCAGATGATTGAAACAGTACAGTTATGGTATAGATTGTACAATGAAGAGATTGAGTATAAATAAAAAGAGTAGGAGCAAAAAATCGAGCATCGTCGGTGTGCAAAAACCCCCGGGGTTGCTCGACTTTTAAAATCAATGTATAACGAGACCTGCGGGGTTTACTATGATAATACATTGCTGTAAAATGAAAGAAATGATGGCAGTTATGGAAGATGCTCGTAAAACTGCTCCAGAGCCCTTGGGACGCAAGGCTTTCAGGGTCTGCTGTCCGAAAACAAAATATCCGACGATACCCGCTGGCCGTTAACCGAAAGGAGAACGAACCCATGGACAACGAAAAATATCAAGAGTTTGTACTGCAGCGTTTAGAAGAACAAAAACAGTTTCAAGAACTGGTAATTAAGCATTTCCAGAATCTTTCAGGTGAATTAAAAACACTAAATCAACAAGTCGAAAACCTAGAACAGAATCAATCTCGCATGGAAAATAGTCTGAATCAAGATATTAAAGCCCTCTTTGACGCCTTTAGCTTACGCGGAGACCAGATTATTAATCTCCAGAAGAACATGGATGAACGGCTTGACAATATTGAAATAGATACCGGTTATCTTGTGTCCAAGGTTGCCAGACTGGAAAAGTTGGCAAAATAGACCTGAACTGCTCTGGGAATTGAAACTGCAGCACAGACAGACCACAGGTTGGGTTTTTGCGCAATCAGTGAGAAATTTTCTCCATGAGAACAACTAACTCGTACATCTACGTACGGGTTTGTTTTTGTAAAAAAAATTTGTAGTTCCTGATATATTATAGGATAGTTTAGTGTATTTCTTTTATGGTCACCACCATGCAGGTGTGCCTGTGGTCGTAGAAGTGGCCGACAGGTTTAGACTGAGCAGCCGGCTCCCCCACATCCCGGGCGGTCCGCCGCTTTTTCGTCAGGGCAGGAGAGGAAGCACCGGGTATATTGCTCCTATCGCTGGCCGACATTACATCCAGCCGTTTGGCGTCTGGCCGGAAAGGGGAGGCCCGGTCCTACCGGTCATCTGTGAAGTTGTATCAGTCTTTCAACAGTACGCTTGTTGTGAAAGTTTGATACATATTCAGAATACGAGATGTTTTGAAATGTTGCCAACTGCTTCTGGTAAATGAAGAGGGTAGCGAAGAAGCTTCGGCGTTGATGGAGAAGTGATAAACGAGAGAATGACGGTTGTTCTACCTGACTTTGCCTGGGCCGAAGTTGGGACGGTGCTAAGAAATAAAGTAGCAAGAAAACTAATAAGTTCGGAACAGGCCGAAATTGCTTGGGAAACCTTTAATAGTTTTGGAGTATTAACCTTTATAAATGATGTGGTTGTAATGCGGGCGGCTTGGCGGATTGCAGATAAAGAAAAACTTCCTACCCTTTATGATGCAGCTTATTTGGCTGTGGCGGAAATTATTTCGAGACAAAACGGAGAGGACTGCGAGTTCTGGACAGCGGATAAAAGACTTGCTAATTCTGTGGAAAAAAGTACATCAGATTACTAATGGTCAACCACCCCACTCCACTCCTCTAAAAGGTTACCTGAAGGCAGGGGCATCCGAAAGGAGAAAGGAATGGTGATTGGAGTATGGAAGATTTTACAAGCAAGACCTTATTAAGGATTATTCAGGGAGATATAACCGAACAGAATACAGAAGCTATTGTAAATGCAGCCAACTCGGAGCTGTTGGGAGGGGGAGGTGTTGACGGCGCTATTCATCGTGCAGGAGGCCCACAGATTCTCGAAGAGTGCAAGTTGATACGTGTTCAGCAAGGAAAGTGTAACACAGGCAATGCCGTTATTACTGGAGGAGGACGTCTTAAGTCTAAATATGTTATTCATGCAGTCGGACCGATATGGTTTGGGGGTCTTAGAGGAGAGGATGATCTTCTTCGCAGTGCCTATATTAATAGCTTGTCTCTGGCTAAAGAACATGGCATCCACTCAATATCTTTTCCTTCAATCAGTACTGGTGCTTACCGTTTTCCTGTGAAACGTGCGTCTCTGATTGCCCTTCGAACCGTAAACGAGTTTGTGAGTTTATATCCTGGCTTCAAAGAGGTGCGTTTTGTACTTTTCAGCGAATCAGATTATAAAGTGTATGAGAATTCATGGTTAGAAATTAGAACTAAATAAATACATAATTATATGACCGCTACGCCATACACCTTGACAAGCTAAAACTGTATGCTTATGGGAAGCCCCATACTATGACGAATAAATTTCCACCGGCATTTTTATTCCCCCGCCTTGACTTGCGGCCAATAAAAATGTACAATAATCTTTGCCGGTAAGACATCGGGGCGTAGCTCAGTTTGGCTAGAGCGCTACCTTGGGGTGGTAGAGGCCGCACGTTCGAGTCGTGTCGCTCCGACCAGTTAAATAAAACCCGTAAGGCCAGATAAAAATGGCTTTACGGGTTTTATTTTTTAGGAAGCCAGGTAAGAAAGTCCCCTTGGAATCCAATAGGTTATTTACGGTTAACCCTCCCGATTTGTTATATGTAAGTACTTTCGAATTTTCCCCACCATGGCGGTGGTTATTCTGACCAGGTCGATGTTGGTGTTGTATACAAACTGTTTGATTCCCGGTGTGCCCAGAGCGGCTACCAGCCGGTCCATTTCGGCATTTCCCAGACTTGCAAGCAATTCCCTGAATACCAGGGAATGTTTCATGTCTTCTTTTAACTGCAGAAGTAAGTCCTCGTATTTTTTTCCGGTAGCTATGGCACGCCCGGCCAGTACGCCACTTTGCACCGAGGACAGCATACCGAAACCAAGGAAGGGCTCAAGGAACCCGCCGGCGGTTCCCGCCAGCAAAATGTTCTCAATCTGGTGGGGATATACGGAGCCGGAAGAATGCTGCACCATAGCCTCATATACTATGTCCCAGGGATGCTTTTCTATTTCCCAAAACAGTTTCCAGTATTCCCTGGCTTGATCCGGTGTGGAATTGGGCACCACCAGACCCAGGAAAGCCCTGTTTTTTTCCATGGGTGTAAGGTAAGCGTAGGCGCTTTTGGCAAAACGAGTATTAATCCACATGATCATTGTGTTAACATCAAATTCTCCGAGCACGTTTGCCCCTATTATATGGGTTTGATATATTGTAGACCACAACCCCATGGTCATGGTTATATCATGCTGGCCGTTGGCCACCACTACATGGTCATATTCCCGGGCGAGTTGACTATAATCCGCCCGGGTATTGAAATAAACTTTGCTTTTAATGCTGCTGTAAAGCTGCGTTTCAACCGAGGGGTAATGCTGCCCCCGGAGGATAAGGTAACCCAGGTTGCCTTTTACTGTTTCCTTTTTGGAAGGTGAATTCATGATAATGGAATTTAAATTTTGCAAAGGTTTAATTGAAATATTGAAATCACTCATCAGATATTCCAGCGGATCATAGGGTCGGGTGAACATTTCCAGGGTAGCGGCACTATGGTCAAACAATTCCCCCGACTGTTTTTTTTGCTCGAAGATAACCGATTCGATACCATACCTTTCCAATTCGTGCACACAGGCCATTCCTGCTATGCCCGCTCCAATGACCGCTACCTTCATGTTGTAACACCACCGTAAAAAAATTTTATAATGCGCCATACAGGGTATCACTGCCTCTGCCGTTCATCGATAAATCAAAAGTATTGTCTCGCTGCCGGCATGAGGGGTATCCTGTAATTTAAATTTTCCAGGAATACATTTTATTATTTTAAGCAAAATAATCCATAATAATCTTCGGAGGTGATGATATGCCGGCCGGATCCAGTTTGAACGACAAGGAACTGCTCACGGTCGCCTTGAAACAGGCCGTAGTAAGAGAGCAGCACAGGCGGGCAAAATTTCTGGCCCTGGCGGAAAATATGGCTGACCGCCGGTTAAAGAAAATGTTTAATGATTTTGTTAAAACCAGTGAAACACATCTTTCTATGCTCAAGGCGGAAATGAACAACCATAATGTTAAATAGATCTGTCAGCCGGGATCAAGGAGCAATGCGGAGGGGAAGGCAACAATGAATATAAAAGATCTTCTTTACGATATCATGCAGGACAAACTGTCCAGCCAGAGGTTTTACAATGACTCCATGCTGGGGATGGCTAACCCTTCAGTCAGGGAGCTTTTCAAAAAGCTGAGGGACGAAGAGGAAAGCCATGGTATAGTGCTGCAGCGGGAAATACTGGCAATAGAATCCAAGCCCTTTCCCATAAATAAAATTATGGTTGCCAGGCAGGAAAAATATATTTCCAGTGTTGATACGGATGTTACGGAAAATGCTGATCCGGGCTCCCGGTCCGGCGATTAAGTTTTGAGAGCGGCCTCCTAGCTGCCTTTTCTGGTCAGGCGCTTCACATACAACAGCCACAAGCTGAAGAACACAGCCACCAGCCCGAGCAATATAGCGTAAAGAAAAATACTCATCACAGCAGCCTCCATATCCTCATCTTTTGCTGTGTAAAAATGTTCCTTTGCCTTCCAGTATGTCCATAATAATTTCCCCGTAATAACTAAGGGTGGAGAAGACCAGCAGATCAATAAAAAAGCTGGCCAGGTAGTGCCAGTGCTGATATGCAGCCGTCCCGGTTTTAACAGTGAGGTATTCCATAGCCAGGTAGGTCAGGGAAAAAATAAGGATATTGACTGCCTGTATCCTTTTGTCCCTATTAAGAAACTGGAAAAAGAGCACGCCCATGGTCAGCACCGGGCCGAAGATGTAAAACAATGAGTTGTGGGCCCAATTAATTATATTATCGTTAAATCTATAAAGCCCCAGTTCACGCCCGCCCCAGTCAACCACGGTGCCCATGATGACGGTTATTATACCCCCGTATATGGTAAATCTGAGTCTCTTCATGTCAACAAATATTGCAAAAATAACCCAACTGAAAACAAATGCTATTAACCAGACCACGGGTCACCTCCGTTCCATGCCGGACAAAATTCCACATAGCAGCGTTCTTGCAGTCGCTCTTCCGTTACCGGTCATCAATCTATTATTTGCATTTTCAAAAGATTTATGTTGCTGCTCCCAACAATCCTTGATCCTGCTACCAATTCACATCAACCTGAACAGAACAAAAAATGTGGTTCCATCTGGGCCGGTGTCTACCTTGATCATAGCATTATGTCTGGCTGCTATGCTATAACATACCGCAAGACCCAAGCCGGTACCATTTTCTTTGGTGCTGAGGAAAGGAGTGCCGAGTCTTTCCAGAACATCGGAAGGGATTCCTGTTCCCTGATCCTGAACGGCTAACACCACCGTTTCACCATCCACGAACGTTCTTATGGCCAGGTTTCCCCCGGGTGCCATTACCTGCAGGCCGTTGCAAAAAAGATTAAGAATAAGCTGACGAATTTCTTTATCGTCTACCATTAACTTCGGAATAGTCCCCAGTTCCATATTATAATTTTTTTCGGCAGCAAGCGCATCGGCTTGAAGTAACGGATAGAGAGATTCGATTATTGTATTGAGGTTTTGATAGCTCATATGTACATCCTTATTCTTGGCCAGTGCAAGGAATTCCGTAATAATACCGTTGGCCCGGTCCAGTTCATTAATCATTATGTCGAAGTATTCCTCTTGATGGGCATATTCGCTTTTTCCCTTAGATATTTGCAAAAAACCACGCACTGTGGTCATTGGATTTCTTATTTCGTGAGCAATGCTGGCAGCCATTTCCCCAACAATATTCAACCGTTCCAGGCGGGATAGTTCTTTTTCTATTAATTTACGTTCGGTAATATCGCTGATAATAGTCTTAAAATGAAGGGTCCGACCATCGGCGCTTTGAAGAGGTACACTTAGCAGTTGCACCTGGATCGTTGCGCCATTCTTCACAGCGAGGCCCAACTCCGTGATTACCTTTTCTCCTGTGCGCTTACAGCGCCGCAAGTGGTCCATAAACATCTTAATATCGCTTTTAACCACACAAACGTACATAGGGGTGCCTATTAACCGGGTTCGCTCCTTGCCTATCATCGCTGCGCCAGTCAGGTTGATTTCACGTATGCAGCCCTTGTAATCTAATGTGATATAGCCCACCGGGGCAAAATCATAAAGCTCCGCATAGCGGTTCCTGGATACCTCCAACTCTTCAAGGGCTTCTTGCAGCGCCTGGTACTGCATCTCCATGTCGAGCTGCTGAGCGTCCAGCTCATCCATCAGCCGTTGGATTTTGTCGATAGAATGCAAAGTCCTGGAGGACCGGATTCTCGTGCATTTAGTATTTCTTACTAATCGTAGCATAATATACCTCCTCGGCTAATGCGTTATTTTGTCTAGTCATCCAATGAAAGTTCGGCCGTATTTTTAACTGCCACAACACCCTCGGTAATGTCTTCAATGGCCATCAAAATTAATTTCATTTCGCTTGTTTGGCTATGGATCTGACGGGCGTTGACCAGCATCGTCCGGCGACCGATGTGGGGAAACTCGTAATCGACCTCAAAATTACTGAAAACAGTATTTCTGCTTAGAACTTCCTCTAAAAGGTTTTGTAATCTGGGGATATTCCACTGTCCACTACCCAGATTAAAAACAGACCTGTTTTTTGTTTCTTCCGGTGTAACCTGAAAGGTCTGGTAAAAAGCTTTATTAGCTGATTCCAACTGCAATTCATTGTTGAGGACCAGGAGGGGTTCCCGTACCGTCTCCACAATTGCCTCGGCATACTCGCGGGCTTCCTGGGATAGTGTAAATGCGTTCTTGATGGTGTTTATATCGACGAAAAATATTACTACACCGTTAATCTTGTTATCAATAGTCCTGTAAGGGCGTATCTGCATGGAATACCAGAGACCCCAGCGGTCCTGCACTTCCTGCTCCGTGCTGTTGAGGGTGTCTGTCACTTCCAGCGCTACCCGCTCAAGGTCCGGCACGATGACATTTGGATTGATATTGCTGATGGGCCGTCCAACGTCGGTGGGGATCAGGTTTAATAATGCTTCCGCCTCTGAGTTAAAACGCCGGATATGCATATCATGGTCCAGCATAACAACGGGAATATTAATATAGCGGAACAAATTTTGCAAGTCGCTGTTGCTGTTGCTTAATTCCTGGTTGCGGTTCTGCGCTTCCTCGTTTAAAGTTATCAACTCTTCATTGACCGACTGGAGTTCTTCTTTGGCGGTTTCCAGTTCCTCATTTATGCTTTGCAATTCCTCGTTGCTGGTTTGTATTTCCTCGTTAGCGGCCATAAGATCCTCATAGACGGATTTATACTGTTCAAACATGGTTTGAATATACTCTTTGGAGGCGGCAAGTTCATGCTTTAAGTTAATAATCTCTTGGTTTTCATTCTGCAGTTTTACCTGCCCCTGCCCACCAGCGCTGGCGACATCCTTCATTCCTGAGGTGGCAGGCATAACAACATCTTCAAATAATACCAGAAAGTAACGCTCCTTTTTGTCTGGCACATCGATTGGAGTCACTTCAACGTTTACGTGTTTGGAATTACTACCATTAACGATGCGCAAACCTTCCTTTCTAACAGGAGCGTTTTCCTTCTTGGCCTGGATAATGGCTGCGCGCAGCTCCAGTAACAAGCCTTCCTTGGCCATATTCAAAAGGTTCAGGCTCGGTGTTCCTGAGGCAGGTTCAAGATAAGAACCGGTGCGCCCGCGGAACTGTATAACCTCCAGCGTACTGTTGATAATGACCCCGGCTGGTGCATATCTGCTCAGCACGATACGTTCGGCTGCCTTTTGCACATCTATTTTCTTTCCTGCGGCAAGGCCGCCCTGATAATTATCCCCAACGGTGTCGGCTAACGTCGCAGCAAAATCTTTGGCAGGATAACTGTATGCTGACGGGGTTGGTACGGCCTTTTTAGCATAAACTTTATATTTTTTGTCTACCAGACCAAACAAATCCGCATATATGCCAACTGACTCCGATGTTCCCAGGATGAGAAATCCATTTTGCTCGAGTGCATAATGAAAGATTGTAAACATTTTCTTCTGTAAAACAGGTCCCAGATAAATCATCACATTCCGGCAGCTGATCAGATCCAGGTGGGAAAAAGGAGGGTCATTGACAATATCCTGCCTGGCAAAAGTGCACATATCGCGAACTGCTTTGCAAATCTGGTAGCCATTGTCCATCTCGGTGAAGAAACTGCGAAGCCGCCCCGTAGAAACATCAGCCTTGATACTTTTGGGATATATGCCTTTTCGGGCCTTTATAATGGCCGTTTCATTAACATCCGTGGCGAAAATCTTTATGGGCATGACGGCGGCTTTATCTCCCAAATACTCCAGCAGGGTTATGGCGATTGAATAAGCCTCTTCACCAGTCGAACACCCCGGCACCCAAACCCTGATCGCATCATCAGACGCCCTGTTTTTCATGATGGTTGGAAAAACCATGCTTCTTAAGGTCTCAAATGCTAAAGGGTCCCGAAAAAAGTTGGTGACATTGATAAGAATGTCCTGATGCAAAGCACTGACTTCTGCAGGGTTTTGCCTAAGATAATCAACATAGTCATGCAGCTTTTCCATCCTGTGCAGGTCCATGCGCCGCAAAATGCGCCGTTTAACAGTCAGTTGTTTATAATCGGCAAATTTAATCTTGCAGGCGGCTTGCAGCAAAGCAAAAATCTGTTCTAATTCTGCGGAGCCGTCGGAAAATAACTCATCTTTTTTTGCCCCACTGTCGTTGCATGCACCAGAACGGGCGATCCTTGCCAGTTCAAAGGCAATTTCCTCCGGTGGCAGCACAAAATCCACGTCACCTGTAGCAATGGCACTGCACGGCATACCGTCATGTTTTGATGATTCTGGAGTCTGCGCAAAGGTTATGCCGCCAATGTTCTTGATCTCTTGCAACCCACGGGAACCATCTGATTGAGATCCCGATAAGATCACTCCTATTGCCGTAGAACCTTGATCCTTCGCCAGCGATTCCAGGAAGGTATCAACTGGCATATGCCGCTTTGCCGTATCTTTCCTGGGCATAAGGTTCAAAATTCCGTTTTCAACAGCCAGTTCTTTGTCAGGTGGAATAACATAGACATGGTCCGGTTGCACAACCATACTATCCTTCACCTCATGAACAGGCATATTAGTTGTTTTGGCAAGGATATCAGTTAACTCACTCTTATGCTTGGGATCCAGGTGCTGAATTATCACAAAGGCCATACCGGTGTCAATGGGCAAATTCTCAAGTAATCGCATAAAAGAGTTCAAGCCCCCGGCGGAAGCCCCGATACCGACAATCGGAAAAAGCTTCTTTAAATCACCGGCGTGCTTTTCAGTATGCTGCGTTAAAATATTGCGGTTTTTTTCATTGACTTTATTAAAATAAAGAACCCTTCGTTTTTTGTTTTTGATAATGATTTCCTTACCTGAAAACTTCATGACTAAATTTTTCTCCCCCTTGTTTTTTTAAGTGAAACAATAATAATTTCTATTACTTACCGGAAATCACCATAGTAGCCGCACCTTTTCAGGTATTATCAAAAAAATAGAATGTTGCCGGGGCACTGTTAAAATACTGCAGCAACATCAAGACAGCAAGCAATTAAGCCCATAAGCAATAAAATAATTTTTTTACTTTTGAATTTATTTGACGGGTAATCACAAATTTCCTTTGGAGAAAATGTCGGAATATAAAACAGTAAATTATTTTCAGCCTGCTTTATGCTTGCAAAAAGACTTTTTTAGAAGTTTGTTGTTCTTTAATTTTCAGGAAGGTTTTCTCTGAAGGATAAAAAATATCGGGGTTGAAATCGGCGTCTGGCTGGAAAATAAAAAGCGCCGGTCTAAATTCCGACACTTTGTTGATAAATCCAGACAGATAAAACATACATTAACAATACTCCATGATTTTTATACAGTAGGGGGAGGAACTAGCCAATTCTTTTTCCTGTGAAGCTTTACCATTGCATCATAACCCTTGTAGTCATCGGAAAGAATTCCCCAGATAAGCTCTCTTGCATCATCTCTTGATGACTCTGACAATCCTCTCATATCCAGTGATAAGCCGAATTTATAAATTTCTCTTATGCTGTTGGCAATCTCATCATCCTGGATAAAAGTATTCGGTTCAATCTGTTTTCCGACAATATCGAGGTTTTTTCGTGGTGGGACTGCAGGAACTTCCAGCCCTTCTTTATGCATAAAGCTTTGTATTTTTTCAATATGAGGAATAATTAACATTTCTATTCCCAGATTTAAGGAATTTTTCAAATCCACATCTTTTGCCTGGGCTAAAAATATCTCGGATATGGTTAACCCTATTACTTTAAAGCGGCCAATATCCCATAAACCAATAGCTTCCCCCCAATTGATTTTTTCTTTTGGCTGGTGATTTGTAAAAATACCGGTTAAATCCATACACATAGCCTCCCATAAATTGCTATGCGTTAATTGTTTTCAATAAATTGACATATTATACGTGAAAAAAAGAGGTTGTCCCTTTTATTGCTGTATTTATTTAATCAGCATTTTCAAAAGATTTATGTTGCTACATAAATGAACCGGCGGTGGTAACAATAGTAAAAAATCCGAAAGGCCGTGCCGTTCATAAATGAATAAAATATTGCCGCAGATTATGAAAATATTAACTTACCAAGAAAATAAAGAAGATGAGAGTTTTGTGCTGGAGGAAAATCCCACGGAGAAAAAAGCGTGGCAGGACTCCCGGGCGGGCGGTGAAAAGGATAATAAAAGTGGTGCGGACGAAGAAAAAAAGGGCGATATCGCTGAGGCTTCCGCCGGAAGGGAGGCTGGTGAAAAGAAACGTACCGGCCGCCGCCGGATTAGAAAGACATCTCCCCGCGGTGAAAAAAAAGCTGCCGTCCCCGGGAAGATGGCGCAAAATGACGGGTTAATAACTAACGATCTGGAATCTAACCGCAAAATAATAGAAACTCTCTACGGCCTGCCGGTAAACAAGGATGTAGTGGTAAGGGAATTTGAACTGGGCACCGTGCCTGGGATAAAGGCAATGCTTGTTTTTATGGATGGTCTGGTGGACAAGGCGATTATCAACCATCTGCTGCAGTCGCTGATGCTTTTTTCCGGAGTCGGAAGGCCGGGAGGCCGGATTGCCGATTTTGTTAAGGAAAACCTGCTGCCGGGTAATCAGGTGCAGGAGGTTGAGCACTTTAAAGATGTTCTGAAGGGGGTTAATTCAGGAGATTCCGCCTTCTTTTTTGAGGGCTCGGACAGATCACTGGTGGTGGAAACCAAAGGTATTGAGCACCGGGCGGTGGATAAACCCAATACGGAGCAGACCGTGAGGGGTCCCCAGGAAGGTTTCGGGGAGATACTCAGGGTAAATACCGCGCTGATCCGGAAACATGCCAGGAGCGGGGAACTTACCACTGAGATGTTTACCGTGGGTGAAAGACTGCCCAATGATGTGGCTATCATGTACCTGCGGGATTTAGCCAATGCCGATCTGGTAAAAGAGGTCAAACGCCGGATAAAAAGCATTAAAATAGATTTCATGATGGACAGTGGCATGCTGGAAGGAATGATTGAGGACAGCCCATACAACCTGAATCCCCAGACTATAGCCACCGAGCGGCCGGACCGGGTGGCCGCCTTCCTGGCGGAAGGCAAGGTGGCCATACTGGTGAACGGCAGCCCGCAGGTACTGGTGGTGCCCTGCACTATGTATTCGCAGCTGCATACGGGTGAAGAGTCTTACCTGAGGTGGCAGTACGGTACATTTACAAGGTATGTCCGGCTGCTGGCCTTTTACATATCCTTTCTTTTGCCAGGTGTTTATCTGTCCATCGTTCTTTTCCACCAGGAGATGATCCCCACGGAACTGTTGCTGGCCATAGCCGGGAACAGGGAGCGGGTGCCTTTTCCCTCGGTGGTGGAATTGCTGCTGTTGGAATTTTCTTTTGAACTGGTCAGGGAGGCCGGAGTCCGCATTCCCGGCGTCATCGGCACAACCATCGGTATTGTGGGCGCCCTTATTCTGGGGCAGGCCTCGGTGCAGGCCAACATAGTGAGTCCTATACTGGTAGTGCTGGTGGCCGTAACGGGTCTTTCCTCATTTGCAGTGCCAAATTTTGCATTGGCCTTCACCCTGAGGATATACCGCTTTTTTTATATCATACTGGGGGCTCTGATGGGTTTTTTTGGCATTACCATAGGGCTGTTCGTGCAAATATTGTTTACTACCAACTTGAAATCTTTTGGCGTGCCTTATCTTTCCCCTTCCGGTCCCAGGACCCAGTTGGGCTATGATGTTGTATACAGGCTCCCCTTGTTCTTGCATGAGAAGCGTCCTGATTACGACAATCCGCAGGATGTCCGCAGGGCGCCCCGCATTTCCAGAGGTTGGGTAAAGAGGGGGGGCGGGAATAATGGCCGGTCAGATTAAATTCGGTCTGGCCGAGGCGGTGGTGCTGCTCGCTCTGTCCAACATGGCCAGGATTTTCATGACCTTTCCCCGGAGTCTGGTGGAACTGGCAGGCCCCGCGGCCTGGCTCACCCCGCTGCCGGGCCTGCTGTTGGCCCTGCTGCAGGTTTTTTTTATCTGGCTCCTTTTAAAGCCCCACCCGGGCAAAACAATTGTTGAAATAACCGGGGATGTTCTGGGGCAGGTGGCGGGAACTCTGGTGAACATAATCTATATTGTATTTTTTCTCAGTGTCGGGATTACATTTACCAGGATATTCAGCGAGGCCATGATTATAGCGGCGCTGCCCCGCACCCCCGTCAGCGTGATCAGCATTGGTTTTATCATAACCGCCATGCTGGGCGCCTATGTGGGCGTAGAGGCGCTGGCCCGCTCAGCCCGGGTAACCTACCCCTTCGTGCTGGGGGGTATAGTGTTGCTGCTAACGAGCCTGTACCCCTTTTTTAACATAAACAATATATTCCCTCTGCTGGGCATCGGACCTTATCAGGTCTTTGTGCAGGGCGGTTTGTTTACCGGGGTGATTTCGGAAGCTCTTATTGCGGCCGTTATTATCAACTCTTTTGCTTCAGGAAAGCTGTATGCGCCGGCAGTGGCCAGGGGTGTGCTGATGGGTTTTGCCTATTTGATTATACTAGAACTGGCTTTCGTCCTCGTGCTGCACTGGAGAACCGCCTCGGAAAGTACCCTGCCCTTTTACAGACTGAGCAGTCTCATCTACCTGGGCAGGTTTTTCCAGCGCATAGAAGCCATTTTTATAATTATCTGGGGTTATATCGTCATGATTAAAATTTCAATCACCCTATACGCCGCTTCCATAGCCCTGGCCGGAACATTAAAGCTTTCGGATTACCGGCCCTTTATCTGGCCCCTGGGTTTAATCATTTTCATTGCCAGTCTGCTGCCCCCGGACATGCCCAGCGTCGTAATACTTGAATCCGAATACCTTCGCACCTACGCTTGGATTCCCACATTTATCCTGCCCATGGTGGTGCTGGCGGTGGACAGGTTAAGGAGGAGGAGGAGGGAGCAGTGAAAACCGTTAAACTTGTGTTTGCGCTTGCTGTAATAATATTCCTTTCCGGTTGCTGGGGGAGTCAGGAAACTGACCAGACGGCCTTGGTACTGGCCATGGGTTTCGACAAGGGGAAGAATGAAAATGTACGGGTCACTTTCCAGATTGCCAATCCAAAGGTAATAGCCGGCGCGGCCGGAGGAGGTGGCGGGGGCGGCGGCGACCAGGAAAAACCTTATTTATTTACCACTATGGATGCGCCGCTGCCCGTAGCTGCCTTTCACCTGTTAAACGTCGTCCGTAGCAGGGATATATCGTTGCTGCACAATAAAATTTTTATTTTTTCCGAGGAGGCAGCCAGGGAGGGGCTGGCCAGATATATGCAGCCGCTTAACCGTTTCAGGGAAACCAGAGGTACGGCCTTTGTTTTTGTCTGCCGGGGCACGGCCAGGGATTTCATGGAAAGAGACAAGCTGGAGCTTGAGGTGAGCCCGGCCAAGCACTATGAAATAGTTGCCAGTCTGACCAGGCTGCACGGGCTTGGTCCTACCGCCCATTTTACCGATTTTTACGAGAGTACCAAAACCCACAGTAAGGAACCCGTGGTCCCCCTGGTGGGAATTAACGAAAAAGGCCTGGGCGCGCCGGCAAAGTCGCAGGTCGATAGCCTGGGGGATTATTTGGCGGGGGACCTTCCCGCCTCCGGGGTCACCGCTCAGTTCCTGGGGACGGCTGTATTCTCCGGGGACAAAATGGTGGGCGAACTCACCGGAGACGAGTCCAGATACCTGCTCATGCTTAAGGGGGAAATGCAACAGTCCTTCATGGTCATAGACGATCCCAAGAGGCCCGGCCATGTTATAGGGCTTACCCTGCGGCAGGCCAGGCGGCCCGTGATCAAGACGTCAGCCAGCGGGGAGGCGCCGGTCATTGATGTGGAACTTTTTCAGGAGCCTTCCCTTGTAGGGGTACCCAGCGGCATCAATTATGAGGACCTTAAACTGAAAAAGGTGTTGGAAAAAGAAATCGCCCGCCTGATAACGGAAAAATGCCAGGAGTTGGTAAGCCGCAGCCAGGACGAATTCCGCATTGATTCATTCGGTTTCGGGCAGTACGCCAAACGGAAGTATTTAACCGTGGGGGAGTGGGATAAATATAACTGGCATGATAAATACCCCGATGCCCAGGTGAATATAAAGGTCAATGTTAAAATCAGGCGGACGGGCCTGCAGCTGAAAACTGTCAAGCCCACTATGTAGCGCATAAATGGCAATGTACTAAAAATATATCATGGGCGGGATGTATTGATGGATTTTTTGCTTATGATTGTGCCCGTGGCCATCACCTATTACACTTTTAGCTATGGTCTGTGGGCCTGGCGCCAGGGTAACCGCGGGGGGGGCATAGGGGTGTTTTTACTGGCGGCCTTTACGCTGGCCCTGTCTGTTTATAGCCTTTTTTTCAGAACAAGCTACTGAGTGCATTGAAACAAAAAACGTTTTTAAAGGGGTCGCTATTATTGCTATGTAACAGGGGCATAATAGGTGAAACACATTAGCATGAGTTCTATACACAAGGGGGCGTTCATATGAAAATAATGAAAAAAATATTTCCCTTCAACAAGCCCGGAAACGAAAAGCCGTTGCATACTGGTGAAATATACTATCTCTGGGAAACACTGACTGTGAGTCATAAGATTATATCCGTGCTGGAAACTTACCAGATGAACACCGAGGACAGCGAGTTGCATGTCGTACTGAAGGGGCTGGTCAAAGGAACTTATCTTACCAGGGTTAACCGCCTGGAGATAGTATTAAAGGAAGAGGGTTTTACCGTTCCGCCCCGTTCTTCCCCGAAGACATTGCAGGGCGAACCCGGGGCGGGCCAGGAAGTGAAGCTGACAGATGATGAAGTAATTCGAAATTTAATATCCTGGGCGCAAATCATACTTTATCAGGATGCCAGGGCCATTGGGGCCTTCACCAGGCAGCCGGTGCGCAAAATATTTATCAGCCTGCTGTTTGAAGGGATGCAAGCATACAGACTGCTGATGGATTTGGCCGTCGGGAGGCATGTGTTTGAAAGTCCGCCGCTAGCCACGGCCCGGGATGACAGCCTTAACATGGGCGAGGTATTTATGCTCTGGGAGGAACTGGGGGCCAGGCATGTAAGTATGGTAAACTTGGAAACCTATCTGGCTAATACGAAAGACCGGGATCTTCAAGGATTATTAAAAAGTGGGTTGTACGAAGTGACCCTGCCGCAGATGGAACGCCTGGAAAATATGCTCAAGGATGAAGGTTTTACTATCCCCCCGCGCCCTGTACAGCGCATGGCCCAAGAACCTCCGGGACAGGTAAGTAAAATAGTTTTTAGCGACGGCGAGATTGTGGGGGTTCTAACAACAGCCGCCCAGGCGGCAATTAATCACCATGTCAGTGGATACTGCGCCGCAGTGCGGGATGATGTCAGTAAGTTGTTCAAGGATTTTACTTCTGCGGAGATAGAGGACTATGAAAAACTCATGCAGTTTGCCTCAAGCCGCAACGCTCTGGACAATCCCCCTGTGGTAACCTCCAGGCGTGGTTAAAAATTAATTCATTCCGGAAATATACCGCCGGGGCCGGCATAACCTGTTATAAATAATAAACAGGGGGGCTTAGCCGGTGGCAGCCGATTTTAACGGGCCGGGGGTTGTCTGGCAAACCAGGCTGGACAGCAGTCCGGTATTGGTGGCAGCAGGAAAAATATCCGGGGATAACATCGAAATAGCGGTGGCTATGGGGAAAACGGTATCTATATATACCCCTGAGGATTCTGTATACCGAATTTTAGCCACTGCGGAGGCAGAGCGGGAGGTTCTCAGTCTGGCGGTGGGACTGCCGGTTACCGGACGGGACAGTATCATACTGGGGTCGGAAGACCGGATTACGTTATGGGGTTTCCGCCAGGGCTCGTTGCAATTGCTCGGGCGGACAGATCCTGAGCCCGGGGCCCGGTTTACGGATCTTGCTGTTGGTGACCTGGACGGGGACGGTAGACAGGAGATAGCCGGCGCTGCCTCGGGCACTGAAAATATTTACGTGTACAGGCTGGCGGGGCAGGAGGATAGTCTGCGCCTGGAACTGGCCGGCATACGGCTGGTGCCCGGCCGCCCTGTGCAGGTGGAAATTTTCCGGTCTTCCGGGGGCCCGGGCATAGCGGTGTTATACTGGGACGGGGATATATCCGGGCTTGTCATATATTTTCTAACTGAGGAAGGATTTGCTGAGGGCCCCGCATTGGAGAACCTACCGGGTCGTCCGATGCTGCTGGTAGCGGGTAATTTTACGGAAGGCCTGGCGCTGGGTGGAGGTGACGGCCGGGTACGTATTATTGCAGTCACTGGAAGTGAATTAAAGACAATCCTCACAACTTCCGTGCTGGGTTCAGCCGTATCTGCCCTGGCGTCTGTAAGCCGTGGGTTCAGCCTGGCGGCCGGCACGCCGGGCGGATATGTTTTTATTTTTGGTTTTCCTGTGCAGCAGGAGCCGGATCGGGCTGTCCATAATGGTGAACCGGTATACAGCCTGGCGGATGCCGGCAGCGGGAGGCTGGCATTGGGCACCGTCCGCGGTGTTCTACAGCTGATCAGCGTTGACAATGTGGCTGCAGGGGTGGCATATACCGTCCGGCCCGGCGATACGCTTTGGCTGATAGCCGGAAGGTTTGCGACCACTGCAGTTAAAATTATGCAGGAGAATAACATCAGGGAGCCAGGCCTGATTTATCCTGGGCAGGTGCTGACAATACCACCTTCATAAACCTGACATATTGTGGCAATGGCAATACCCGTTGCATAATATGCATTTAGGAGGTGGTATGTATATGTCTGATGAAAAATGTCAATTGGGTATGAATTATAAATATTATCCCACACATATGTATTACACGGAAAATGCGTACCCTAACGCTTTGCGGCTGATAGTCGAGTCTGTCCAGAGCGAGAGGGAAGATGAACTATTCTACGACTATTTACTGAGTCTGGCGCCTACCGAAGAGCAAAGGGAAATCATAGCGTCGATAAGAGACGACGAGAGAAAGCATAATAAAATGTTCCGGGAAATATATTACGAACTGACTGGTTTGGATATACCTCCGGTGCCAGGCATGACCTTTCAGCCGCCTGCAAGCTACCTGGATGGAATCCGGAGGGCTTTGTTCGGTGAATTGGGGGCGGTGGAAAAATATCGCCAGATATTATTCGGGCTGGGGTTTTTACCTTTCAGAAACATGGTTACCGAAATATATACCGATGAGCTGAAGCACGCCGCCAAGTGGAATTATCTATACACACTAAACGCTACCGGTATCGGAAGCCCAAACATATCGCCGGGGGACGTTATTATTTAGTTTTAGAATGAATTTATTTTACTTTCCAGGCCAGCATGGTCTTGTCCTGCAGGAACACAACGTAAAAGGCAGCGGTTTTTTTAGGGGCCTTGTAAATAAGGAATTTTTCCTCGGAGATGCCGGATACCCCGTCATTGCCGGTGGCTACGGCTGGGTTGACGGCAGTTATTTTTAGAAGGGGATAGCGGATCCCCTTCCCGTCCTGCAGCCACCAGTTTTCCGGTTTTGGATCCGGCACCCTGCCTGGGAGTAGTAATGGAACTATTATGAAGTTCAGTCCCGCTTCTGCGGCCACGGTGTTGTTGCCGAGGCGTAATTCTTCGGCAATGTAAATTTTCTTGTCTGGACCAACGGTATATTCGCTATTATCGAGGGAAAGTGTGCTTCCGATATCCGCGGGGGAGGAGGGCAGCGGGTATTTTTCAGTTTGCCGGGTGGACGAGGAGTTATTAAATAAAAAGAAATATAATAAAAAAAGCGCCGGGCCGATAATCATCAGCCAGAACCACAGCCGGACCCCTTTTTTATTCAGCGAACCGGGCAGGTTGTTATTATTTTTGGCCGTCATATAATCTCTCCGTAATAAAGTTTTCTATGCAATTATTATAACTCCGGGTCGGACTGTCAAGTCCGGACGGGGAAATCTAATTATTTTTTGCTGAAAAATTTACTATTACCGGCATAATTTATTATATCAACAGGTAAACTATAGTTGTCCCGGTGATAATACCGGTTCTTTTTCAATGTATACCCAAGCTAGTCCGAAATTTAGGAGGTGACGGAGTTGAAAGTAGAGGTTGACCAGGATTTATGCATTAGTTGCGGCGCCTGCGTGGATGTGTGCCCGGACGTTTTTGATTGGAACGACGATGAAAAGGCTGCGGCTGTAGCCCCCGAGGTACCGGGGGACATGGAAGACCAGGCCCATGAAGCGCTGGAGGGCTGTCCAACCAATGCCATTAAAGAGCACTGAAGCGCGGAGTGATGATATGATTTCAAAGGATCCGTCCGATATCAATATCAACACCAACCCGCCAGCCGTACTGGAAGTTGAGGAATATTTCCTTAAGCAAAAACTGAAAAACCGTAAACCCGGGGATAGCGCTTCCAGCCTGGAAGACGCCGAAAAACCGGTAGAGCAATAATAGAAGCGGGCGCATGCGCCCGCTTCTATTATTGGGGACATTCCTCCGACCCCAGAGTTAGACCCAAAAGAGAGGTGTGTCCCCATTCCTCTGAATAGATGTGTGTCCCCTTTCCTTTGTCCGGATGTATGTAGGGTAAGATTATATTGGTAAAATATAATAGATTTGCAGGTATAATTCTTTTTTTATAGAAATTTTAAAGGTTTTATCTCGCTAACAGCCTGTAAGACCCCGTCCTCGAAGGTCGGGGATCAACAGGCCGTAAAGCTCGAACTAAGTTCGCTCTAAGGGTTCGGTAGGGGAATAACCCCTTCCGAACCCAAGGCTCACTTATATCTGGGCTTCAGAACGTTTATTAATTAAGGGGTGCGCGGTGACCGGGATAAAAATATTGCATGTCATTCGTCCTGCGGCGGGAGGAATGAAAAATCATGTTATATCGCTAATCAGACATGCCGACAGGACTGTTTTTGAGCCCATGGCGGCATGCCCGCCGGGGGAGATGGCTGAGGAACTGGCCGGACTGGGCATCAATGTTTTTACTATTCCACTGATCGGGGAACTATCGCCGGCCAGGGATTTGAAGACAATAAAATCAATAATGAGTTTGCTCAAATACAACAAAATAGATATTTTACATGCCCACAGTTCCAAGGCTGCCCTGGTGGGCCGGGTGGCTGCCAGGCTGGCGGGAACGCCTGCCGTCTTTTTTACCGCCCATAATTCCGTTTTTTATGAGGAATGGCCCGGTTGGAAAAAGAATGTTCTTGCTGCGATCGAGCGGTTCCTGGCGGGGTATACCAACAAGATTATAACAGTCTCCGGCGTTCTCAGAAAAGAATTGCTGGAAAGGGAAAGGATAACTCCGGGTAAGGTGATAACTATATACAACGGCATTGATCCCGCCCCATATACAACAGCACAGCCCCGGAATGAAGTCCTCAAAAGCCTCGGCCTGGACCCGGAGAAGAAGGTGGTGGGCACGGTGGCCAGGCTGGCGCCCCAGAAGGGTGTGCTTTATTTCGTTAAAGCTGCCGCCATACTTTGCCGCGAGCCGGGGATAAATTTCCTGGTGGTGGGGGACGGGCCCCTGCGGGAGGAACTGGAGGCGGAAGCTGCAAAGCTTGGGCTGGGGGAAAGAATTATCTTTGCCGGTCACCGGAGGGATGTCGATAAAATATTAACCTGTCTGGATGTACTGGTGCTGCCTTCGGTTACAGAGGGACTGCCACTTATTATACTGGAGGCTATGGCCGCAGCCTGCCCCGTGGTGGCAACTTCCGTGGGAGGCGTACCCGAAGCCGTGGAGGACGGTAAAACCGGATTGCTGGTCCCGGCAATGGATGAGCGTGCCCTGGCCGGTGCTGTGAAAAAATTGCTTGCAAATCCCGATGCGGCCCGGGACATGGGGCTGGCAGGGCGCAGGCGGGTGCAGGGATGTTTTTCCGTTAGCGAAATGGTCAGGAAGACGGAGCTGCTGTATCTGGAAGCCTTCGGCGGGATGAATTAGGGGTATATTCAAATGGAGGATATTGATGTATAAAAATGCTTTGTTTTGCATAATGGCTGCAATCTACATGCTGAGTACACCTTTTCAGGCAGCAGCCTCCTACCAGCCGGCTATATCTAACGCCCTGCCGCCGTCGGCGGAGGAGGCACTCAATATTAAGCCTGCTCAAGAACCCGGCAGGGTGGTGATGCTGGTGATAGACCGGCTCCGGCTGGCGGATTTGTCCGGCTCACTGCCAGGCAACCTGAACAAGATTACCGGGGGCGGGGCTATGGCCTTGATGAATTACAACACCGCGGCTGGGGTTAACCCGGAAAGCACTTATGTATCCATAGGGGGCGGCGCCCATCTAAAGGGCTATGATGCTTCGGGAATAGGCTATAAGGCGGAAACCAGGCTGGAACAGGGCACAGCCTCAGATGAGTATTTTCAGCGTACAGGCATTAAGCCCTACCCGGGCTCGCTGGTTCAGGTGGGCATTGCCAGATTGATAAGTATGAACGGGGATCTTCACTATACAGCGGAGCCCGGAGTCCTGGGCAGGGCTTTACATAGTGCGGGGAAGAAAACCGCTGTGCTGGGTAATTCAGACGTTTATAACAGGCTTAGCCGTCAGGCCCTCAATATAGCCATGGATGAAAACGGATTGGTTGATTATGGAAAAATAGGTGGGGATGTCCTGACCGGGGATTTGAGTTTTGTGGGTGGTTTCAGGACTGATTACCAGCGGATGTTAGAGGGGTATAGAGAGTTACCCCCCAGAACTGATTTTACAGTCATAGATCTGGGAGATATCAGCAGACTCTATTATGCCAAAGATGATATGCTGCCGGAACGACTGGAGGTTCTGCGCCGGGAAACAATAATAAACATTGACGGGTTTCTGGGTAATCTGATGCGGGAAATGAATTTTGATAGGGACCTGCTGCTGGTGGTGGTTCCCACACCCTGGCAGGATGCAGAGAGTATCGACAGGATGACCCCCATTGTGGCTTACGGGGCAGGGGTAAAACAGGGTTATTTGACGTCGCCCACCACCAGAAGGACAGGGGTGGTGCTCAATACGGATATTGCTCCCACGGTACTTGATTTCCTCGGTCTTAAACCTCCCCAGACCATCAACGGCAGGGCGATGAAGTTCATTCCCGCCGGGAATACTTTGCCTTCGCTGCTGGCCATGAACCGGCAACTGGTACTGACCTATGATGCCAGGCCGTATTTACAGAAGGGATATGTTTTTTACCAGTTGATTTTGATGCTGTTATCGTTGTTTTTTATACTCTGGCGTCTGAAAGTTAGGGATTACCTTAAGCCGTTCTTGCTATCGGTGATGGTGGTGCCGCTGGTATATCTTCTGTTGCCCCTTTTGCCCCAGCCGGGGCTGGCTGCGCTGGGACTGCAGTTAATTATCATAACCGTACTGCTGACTATGTTAATCCTACTGCTGCAGAGATTTGGTTTTGACCCGTTTACCTTGATCTGCCTGGCTACGGCAGGGGCGTTGCTGCTGGATACCCTTAATGGCTCGCCCCTGCAAAAGACCTCAGTACTGGGTTATGACCCCATAGTTGGCGCACGTTTTTATGGCATGGGCAACGAGTATATGGGTATATTAATAGGCTCGCTAATCGTGGGAGTGAGTTCGCTGTTCACGGTGCTGACGAATTACAAAAAAATACTTTTGCCCGTTTCCGCCGCGGTTTTTATGCTGTCCGTATACACCATGGCTGCACCACAGCTGGGCACCAATGTAGGAGGCACTATAGCTTCAGCTTCTGCTTTTCTGGTGACCTTTTTACTGTTGGCGGGCGTGCGTTTTAACATGAAAACCATACTGCTGGTGGCTGCAGGGGTGTTTTTGCTGGCTACTGCCTTTATCCTTTATGATATAAGACGTCCTGTGGATGCACAGAGTCATATGGGCAGGGCGGCCGGCACAATTGCGGCTGGCGGGCTGGGTGAAATAGGTAAAATAATAATAAGAAAATCGGAGATGAGTATCAAGTTAATTAAATACACCATTTGGAGCAGAATTTTTCTGGCCAGCCTGGGCAGCCTGGCCCTGCTCTTTTACCGGCCGATAGGGGTGATGGCCTCTGTCAAAGCGAAATATCCGTGTCTGTACAGGGGCTTTATAGGCGTCATTGTGGGTAGTATTGTAGCCCTTATATTTAACGATTCGGGGGTAGTTGCCGCCGCCACCACCATGGTCTTCGGTGCCCCGCCGCTAATCTATCTGGTGCTGGGTGAAATGGAAACGAAGAAACAGATATAACGGAGGGATGGCTTGAAACTGGGACGTTTCAGCAGCAATGAAAGGGTTTTTTACGGTCGTCTGGAGGGCGATACGGTTTTTGAGCTTGCAGATATATTTAATCCGGAGATACAGACAGAAAAAAGACATGCCCTTAATAGCCTGACAATTTTGTCTCCATGCCAGCCCGGCAAGGCCGTCTGCGTGGGTTTAAATTACATGGATCATATAAAGGAGTTCGGCCACGATATTCCCTCATCGCCGGTGTTGTTTATTAAGCCTTCCGGCACGGTAATAGGCTGCGGTGATTTTATAGAGTACCCCCGCTCCAGCCGCAGGGTTGACTACGAAGCCGAGCTTGCCGTTGTAATTAAGAAAGAGTGTCGCGGTGTATCCGCTTCCACGGCTGCTGATTACATATTCGGTTATACTTGCGCCAACGACGTAACGGCCAGGGATTTACAGCAAAAGGACGGCCAGTGGACCAGAGGCAAATCCTTTGACACATTTTTACCGCTGGGACCATATATTGTAACTGACATTGATCCTGGAAAACTGGACATAAAACTGTATTTAAACGGTGTAATAAAACAAAATTCCTCCACCTCAAACCTTATTTTTAAGGTTCCGGAACTGGTCGCGTTTATATCGGAAATAATGACTCTTTTCCCGGGAGACGTAATACTCACCGGTACACCCTCCGGGGTGGGACCCATGTGTTCCGGTGACCTGGTGGAGGTGGAAATACAGGGCCTGGGGAGGCTATCCAACAGGGTGCGCGGGGCTACTGAAATAGGTGCGTAATAGGAGGTTAAGCCCGCTCCGGGCCTAACGGGGAGTCTATTACAGCAGAGCCAAAATTTTGTTGACAAACTTTGATATTATGTTAAAATTGATTTTGGTTGGAATCGGCCTTGCCTCAACGGGGGAGCCAATTCCAACACTTTTTCATATAAGGGGGAAGATAATTTAAATGAAACCTTTGGGCCGCCATGTTTTGGCTGAAATCTATGGATGTGAGTTCGACATTCTCAACGACATTAAGAAAGTTGAAAAAATAATGGTAAACGCGGCACTCGAGGCCGGGGCCGAGGTTAGAGAATGTGTATTCCATAAATTCAGCCCTCAAGGGATTAGTGGTGTGGTGGTAATATCTGAATCACATCTGGCTATCCATACCTGGCCGGAACTGGGGTATGCGGCTGTGGACGTATTCACCTGTGGTGACAAAGTGGACCCTTGGGACGCCTGCAACTATCTTAAGGAAAAATTCTGCGCCAAACATATAAGCGCCAAAGAAACCAAGCGTGGCATAGTTCCTCTGGAGGTAGTTGAAAAGTCAGCTGTGAATCTATAGGAGGGATGTTTATTAGTACCGGGTTAATACCATATCAATGAGCCTTGCTTTATCTGGAAAAGAGAAGCAGGGCTCATTGCTTTTTAGGCCAAATTTCCCGTGGAGGGCAGGAAATCAAACCCCCGCAACGAAATATATATTGAGTTAAGCATAAAGGGGGAGAAGACTTATTGAAACAGGTGATATATCCGATCAAGGAAGAACTGAAAAAAGTACAGGGAAACATGAACAGGCATTTTAATATAAAGGCGGGTTATCTCGGGGATTTTGCCCACCTGGAACTCTGTCAGCTGAACAGTATACTGCGCCCGGTGCTGGTCATATTGTCCGCGGGTATGTTCGGCAAAATAACGGACAGGGTTATATCTTTGGCTGGTGTTCTGCAATATATATACCTGGCCTCCTGCATCCATAAAGGTATTAACGAGGATATAGAAATTACGCAGGCCCCCACCGGGGATCCCAGGGACGGCTGCCAGTTCCCGGTACTGGTAGGTGACTATTTTTACGGCAGGTTCTTCACCTCACTGTGCGACGCCGGTATAGTGGATTATCTACGCCCCCTTGCGGAAATGATATGTGTAATTAACGAAGGGGGCGTTATCAGGCTAAGGAATTCAGGCTCAACCGGTATAAACCCCTCGCCGGGCCGCGAACTGGTGCGCAAGGAAACAGCGGAAATGCTGGCCAGCTGCTGCCGCCTGGGGGCCAGGCTGAATGGAGCCGGTGGGCAACAGCAGGAAACTTTGGGCCGGTTCGGCGTAAGTTTCGGTATCGCCCTGGGTCTCATGGAGCAGGGTAACAGTTTTGAGGAGCAGGCGGTGGTATACCTCCGGGAGGCTTTGCCGGAACTGGATAAACTGCCTCCGGGACCCAACCGTACGGCTCTGAAGGAATTGGTCGGGCTTTTCCTGCGCCGTGAGGTGTCATTGGAAAGAATGGTCGGGTGACGGTTGGGAAAGGAGACATCCATGGTACAAATCCCGAATCAATACAAAAGCAAAGAAGAGTATGTACACCATATATTTGCAAGTATCGCGCACAGATACGATTTGCTCAACACAACTCTGAGTTTTAACCGGGACAAATACTGGCGGACTTTTGCAGTATCGAAATCAGGCCTGCAACCCGGTGGTAAGGGCCTGGACATATGTTGCGGCACCGGCATGCTCACCATTGAGCAGGCCAGGGCGGCGGGGCCCCGGGGCAAGGTGGTGGGCCTTGATTTTTGTGAGGAAATGTTGGCCGTGGCTGTAGATAACATTAAAAAGACTCCGTTCAGGGACAATATAGAACTGGTGCAGGGCAATGCCGTCGACCTGCCCTTTGGGGACAGCACCTTTGACTGCTGCACCATAGGTTTCGCCCTGCGCAACGTGCCGGACATAAGGAAGACCATCAGTGAAATGTCCAGGGTAGTAAGGCCTGGTGGTAAGGTAGTCAACCTTGAGCTGTCCAAACCAAGTGCTCCGGTATTCAAGCAGGCTTACTATCTTTATTTCAACCGTTTGGTACCATTATTGGGGCGCCTGGGTATAGGGAAGGAAGGCCCGTACAGTTACCTCCCCAATTCCTTAAAAGACTTTCCGCACCAGTCTGTAATAAGGGATATGTTTGAGGAGGAAGGGCTGAAGGATGCCCGCTATTACGAGCTAACAGGCGGCATAGTAACTGTTCATGTGGGAACGGTGGTTTGAATTAAAAAATTAGTGGATGGGAAGTGGGCATCCTATGGCCCTGGCTAAAGTTGGGACATTCATGGAAATGATTAAGTTTGAGCACACCATCTTTGCCCTGCCCTTTGCTTATCTGGGAGCTCTATTGGTGGGGAAAAGTATCCCTCCGGGTCAGGATATACTCTGGATTACCCTGGCCATGGTGGGTGCCCGGACCGCCGCCATGTCCTTAAACCGTATCATTGACCGCCGGATAGATGCCAAAAACCCCCGCACCGTCAACCGGGCACTGCCCAGGGGGCTGCTCCCGGTGTGGGAGGTATGGATTTATGTGGCGCTTTCATTTGTACTATTATTGTTTTCAGCCAGTCAGTTAAGTGCCCTGGCTTTCCGTCTTTTTCCAGTGGCTGTGACGGTGCTGGTGCTATATTCTTATACCAAAAGGTTTACCTGGACCTGCCACTTGTTTCTTGGTCTTGCCCTGGGGCTGGCGCCTCTGGGAGCCTGGATTGCCATTTCGGACAGGTTTGAGTTGGCGCCGCTGCTGTTGTGCGCCGGTGTGCTGTTCTGGGTAGCAGGATTTGATATAATTTACGCCTGCGATGATTATCATTTTGACCGAAGTGAGGGAATCTATTCAATACCCGCCCGGTTTGGCATTAAAAAAGCTCTGGTCATATCATCTGTATTTCATATGGTGGCCCCGCTACTGTTTCTGGCTGTGGGCGTATTGCTTGATTTGGGAGTGCTTTACCTTATCGGCCTGACGGTGTCTGTGGGCTTACTGATGTATCAGCATTCCCTGGTCAGGCCGGACGATCTTTCCCGGGCCGGGGTGGCCTTCTTTAATCTTAACGGTGCCCTGAGCGTGCTGATGTTTGCATTTACCGTACTGGATATATTTTTTCCTGTAAGACTATTCAGGTAAGTGTATTTGGGTAAATGAGGGGAGGCCGGTCTATTGGACTGGATTGATCAGAACAGCGAACTTTCCGACATAGCAGAGCGGGTGGAAAGGGGAGAAAGGCTTTCCTTTGAGGACGGAGTACGGCTTTTCAAAACCCATGACCTCTTGGCCCTGGGCAGGATGGCTGATCAGGTCAGGCGCCGTAAAAACGGCGACAGGGTTTATTATATAATAAACAGGCATATAAATCATACCAATATATGTGTCAACAGGTGCAAGTTCTGTGCTTTTGGCAGGCATGCCGGCGACCCCGGCGCATATCTCATGACCCTGGATGAAATTGAAGCCAAAGCCCTGGACTGCCGGGGCAGGGGCATAAGTGAAATCCATGTGGTGGGTGGCCTTAACGATAATCTGCAACTGAATTATTACCTGGAAATGATACGCCGGTTACGCAGGGCACTGCCGGAAGCGGTAATACAGTCTTTAACTGCGGTAGAAATAGACTTCCTGGCCAAAACCAACAATATGTCATTAAGAGATGTACTGGTGACTTTGCGGGAGGCCGGGCTGGACTCTCTGCCCGGTGGGGGCGCGGAGGTGTTTGCTCCCAGGGTCAGGGAATTGATTTGTCCTAAGAAGATAAGCGGGGAACGCTGGCTGGAAGTTCATGCGGCAGCTCATTCCCTGGGTATGCGCACCAACGCCACCATGCTTTACGGTCATGTGGAAACCATAGAGGAAAGAGTTGACCATTTTGTCCGGCTGAGGGAATTGCAGGACCGAACTGGCGGCTTTCTCACCTTTATTCCCCTGGCCTTTCATCCCAGAAACACCATGCTGGAACGACCGGGCATATCCGGCACCACAGGTTTCGATGACCTGAAGATGCTGGCGGTGGCCAGGCTGATGCTGGATAATTTTGACCACATTAAGGCATTTTGGATTATGATCGGCCCCAAGCTGGCTCAGGTTTCACTATCTTTTGGTGTTGACGATCTGGACGGGACTGTGGAGGAGGAAAAAATCGCACATGATGCCGGCGCTGAAACCGACCAGCGCCTGACCCGGTCGGAGATGATCAGAATGATTAAGGTGGCCGGGAGGCTGCCGGTGGAGAGAGACACGCTGTACAATGTTATCAGGGAGGGTTGACAGTGTCTGGTCTTCGCTTGGGGCAGGTGGAGTATCTAAATTGCCTGCCGATATATAACGCCATAGAGAATGGTCTGATTCCTTTTGACGGTGAACTGGTTAAAGGTACGCCAACCATGTTAAACCGCCTGTTCCTAAACGGGGAGTTGGACGTTACACCGATATCTTCAATTGAATACGCGCGCAACCCGGAAAAATGCACCATTATACCTAAATTGTCGATTAGCTCCAAAGGGCGGGTAGCCAGCATTTTATTTTTCAGTAAGGTGCCCATCACCGAACTGGAAGGTAAAAAAGTATACGTAACCACATCCTCGGCCACTTCGGTGGCGCTGTTGAAAATACTTTTTGAACACTATTATCACGTAGTCGTGGAGCTTTGCCCGGCCCGGCCCGACTTGCTAAGCATGCTGGAAGATGGAGAAGGAGCGTTGCTTATAGGTGATGATGCCATGCTTGCCCACCGTAAGGTGATCAATGAAGGATGGAAGATACTGGTTACAGATCTTGGAGAAGCGTGGAAGGAATTCACCGGCGAACGAATGATCTACGCCATATGGGTGGTGAGAAAGGAAATCGCCAGGGAACAGCCGGGAAAGGTAAAGGATCTTTCACGTACCCTGCAGCAGTCCAGGAAGATGTCCATGGCCGAACCGGAGCTGTTGCTGAAGAAGGCCCACCGCCTGACCGGACTTTCATATCCCGTGCTGGAGGATTACTTCAAAATTATCAGGCACAGTCTCTCTCCCGGTTACAGGCGCGGCCTGCTGACTTTTTATGATTACGCATACAAAAGCGGGCTGATCGAAGAGAGGGTAAAGCTGTCCGTATGGGGTGAAAAGGATGACTGACACGGAACGTTTTCTGCACAAGGCTATGGAAGGAGGCCGGCTGACCCCGGAGGAGGGGCTGGATATTCTGGTACATGCAGACCTATTAGCCCTGGGAGCAGCCGCCGGCGCCGTCCGCAAGCGTTTGCATCCGGAAAACACAGTTACATTTATTATCGACAGGAATATAAACTACACAAATGTTTGCCAGTGCCGCTGCAAATTTTGCGCCTTTTACCGGGATCCTGAGGACCCGGAAGCCTATGTTATCCCGGAAGAAGAACTGTTTGCGAAAATAGAGGAGACTGTGTCAGTGGGCGGCACCGAACTGTTAATTCAGGGCGGCCTGCACCCCAGCCTGGGGTTTGAATATTACCTGACCATGTTGCGCTCTATCAAGGAGCGCTTTAATATTCATATTCATTCCTTCTCTCCCCCGGAAATAGTCCATATGGCCCGTAATTCCGGTCAAACAGTAGTTGAGGTACTATCTGCGTTAAAGGATGCGGGGCTTGATTCCCTGCCCGGCGGCGGTGCGGAAATACTGGCAAACCGTGTAAGAAAGGCCATCAGTCCCAATAAAATCACCTGGGAAGAATGGATGGAGGTAATGCACCAGGCCCACCGCCTGGGCATGAAGACCACCGCCACCATGATGTTCGGCCATCTGGAAACGCCGGAGGAAAGGATCAAGCACATGGTCAGGGTCAGGGAGGCCCAGGATCTTACAGGGGGGTTCACAGCCTTCATTCCCTGGAGCTTTCAGCCCAGGAATACAAAGCTGGGAGGTACCACGGCCACTGGCACGGACTACCTGCGCACTCTGGCCACCGCCAGGATCATGCTGGACAACGTTCCCAACCTGCAGGCTTCCTGGGTAACCCAGGGGGCCAAATTGGCCCAGGTGGCGCTATGCTTCGGGGCCAATGATTTCGGCAGCACCATGCTGGAGGAAAATGTGGTCAGGGCGGCGGGGGTAACCTACCGGGTTGCGCTGGAGGAAATAATACGCTGTATCAGGGATGCCGGTTATATACCGGCTCAGAGGACCACTGACTACAGTATAATAAAGACGTTCTAAGTAGATGCTGTTATTGTTTTGGCATAACCTAGCTTTATAACATTTATCTTTTCTTTTTATATTTTATTGCCAGATATAACCCTGCGGCCGCCAGCAATAGCAATACGGCGGCAGGTAGATACTCTTCCGGCAGAATACGGGTAATATCAATGTTACCCAACAGCCTGCCCAGACTGACAAATGTCAGTATCCACAGGGAGGCCCCGGTGAAGGCGTAAAAAATCACTCTGCTGAAGGGCATTTTGGTTATGCCAGCCAGATAGGGTGTGATATGCCTCAGTCCGGGGGTAAAATAAGCTGCTAATATGAAGGCAGGGCCGTATCTGCAAAACCAGGCCACTGCCTTTTCATATCTGTCCGGTGTGAGGGCAATGTATTTGCCGTACCTGGTCAAAACAGGCTTACCCGCTTTCAGACCTATAACATAGCTGGCGCAGAACCCCGTCAGGCTGCCTCCCAGGGTGGAAAAAAATAGCGGCAGCAGGGCTAGCTGCCCTTTTTGCACAAGTAAGCCGCAAATGGTAAGAATGGTTTTGGAGGGCAGAAATACTCCCATGGTATCGATGATAAAAAGAAAATAAATCCCCGGGTATTTATAGGTAGCGATGATATACTGGGCCGTTTCTTTTAAATCCAAAGGTTTCACCTCAACTATATAATACTAACACAGCGAAAAAAAATCGCCAACCAAGGAGGCCGTTGAAAAACTGCGCCTGGCTTTGTCAGGCTCGCCGTCCAGTGCTCACGTACTTCCAGTACGTCCGCGCTGTCCGGCTTCGCCTTTCGCGCCATGCTTGTTTTTGAACGGCCTCTGATGCAGTATTGGCGGACTACCCGGCAATCCTGCTTGCATTTGAGTAAAAAGCTGCCATATAATGTTGTAAAACCGGTAGGACATGTTGGAGGCGCATTATGATTGAAGATAGAAAAGCTGAGCTGCTCCGGACTCTGCCGTCGGTGGATGAGGTGCTCAGGTCAAATGAGATAAAAGATATGCTGGATGCCTATCCCAGGGAACTGGTAGTCGCATCGATCCGGGAGGCCCTGGAAAGGGTAAGAAATCAACTGCTGGCTGATGATGGGACGGCAGGCGAAAAAACCAGGGCATGTCATATTGCGGAGATGGCCGGGGATGTCTTGGAATCCCTGGCTCTTCGCTTGCGGCCCAACCTGCGCCGGGTAATTAACGGCACCGGGGTGGTTCTGCATACCAACCTGGGCCGGGCCGTGCTGCCGGCCGGGGCCATCGAAGCGGTGCATATGGCGGCTTCGGGCTACTGTAATATTGAAATGAACCTGGCAAGCGGGAAAAGGGGTTCCCGCTATGCCGTGGTGGAAGAACTTTTGCGCAGCCTTACCGGTGCTGAATCCTGCCTGGTGGTGAACAATAATGCGGCTGCGGTGCTGCTGGCCCTGAGTTCCCTGGCTCGGAGCCGGGAAGTGATTGTTTCCCGGGGGCAGTTGGTGGAAATAGGAGGCTCCTTCAGAATTCCCGAGGTCATGGCCCAGAGTGGGGCCATCCTTGTGGAGGTCGGAGCCACCAACAAAACACATCCCGATGACTACCGCAGGGCCATTACCGAAAATACTGCCCTGCTGCTTCATGTCCATATGAGCAATTACAGGATTGTGGGCTTTACCCGGGAAACCACTGTGGAAGAAATGGTGGAGATTGGCCGGGAAAAAGGCTTGCCAGTTATGAGCGACCTGGGCAGTGGGTTTTTGGTGGATATGGCCCGTTTTGGGCTGCCGCCGGAGCCCACCGTACAGCAGGTGTTGGCTGCCGGGGCCGATGTGGTCACTTTTTCTGGCGATAAGCTGCTGGGTGGGCCCCAGGCCGGTATTATCGTGGGTCGTAGAGAGTTTATAGATGAAATGAAGAAAAACCCACTCACCAGGGCTGTGCGTATAGACAAAATGACCATTGCGGCACTGGAAGCCACCCTCAGGGAGTATCTTGATCCGGAGGCAGCCGTGAGGAATGTTCCCACTTTGCGCATGCTGAGCGCAGAAGCCAATGATTTAATGAAAAGGGCTGGGGAACTGCTTATCCTGCTCCAGGAAGCTTCCCGTGAAAAGGCTGTCATTACACTGGAAGCCGGGACTTCCGCGGTGGGAGGTGGGGCTATGCCCACGGCGGAACTGCCTGGCGGGATAGTGGCTATAAATCCCCTGACAATATCGGTTTCCGAATTAGCCTCCCGGCTGAGAAAGGGTGATCCGGCGGTAATCGGCAGGCTGCAGGAAGACAGGTTACTAATTGACGTGCGAACTATACAAAAGGGTGAGGATATGATACTGGCAGGGGCTATTGCAGCAGCCCTGGACAGCAGGGGGGACCGGTTTTGAAACACATTATTATAGGAACCGCAGGACATGTGGACCACGGCAAAACCACTCTGGTGAAAGCCCTTACAGGGATAGATACAGACCGCCTGAGGGAAGAAAAGGAGAGGGGCATATCCATTGAACTTGGTTTTGCCCACCTGGCATTGCCCGGGGGCAAAAAGGCGGGACTGGTGGATGTACCCGGACATGAAAGGTTTATCAAAAATATGCTTGCCGGTGTGGGCGGCATAGACATGGTCATGCTGGTGGTTGCCGCCGACGAGGGTGTAATGCCCCAGACCAGGGAGCACCTGGATATCGTCCAGCTCTTGCAGGTCGAACGGGGCATAGTAGTGCTGACCAAAGTAGATATGGTTGATGAAGAATGGCTGGAACTGGTACGGGAAGAATTAAAGGATTATTTAAAGGACACATTTCTGGCCGGCGTTCCGCTGGTGGAAGTTTCTGCAGTAACTGGCCAGGGATTGCAAGAACTTAAAGAGACATTGGCACGGGTGGCTGGCGACCTGATTGAAAAACCTGCATCCGGCGCCATGAGACTTCCTGTAGACAGGGTTTTTACCATTACGGGCTTCGGCACAGTGGTGACGGGTACTTTGGTATCAGGCCAAATCTGCGTCGGTGAAAATGTGGATATCCTGCCCCGGCGCTTGACGGCCAGGGTACGCTCTTTACAGGTTCACGGTGGTAAAGTCGAAACTGCCGTGGCCGGGCAAAGGGTGGCTGTGAATCTTTCCGGCATGGAGGTGCAGCAGGTGCCCAGGGGCAGTTTGCTGGCCTCGCCGGGCAGCCTCAGCCCCTCCCGGCGGATGGATGTTAAGCTTTCCCTATTGAAAAACGCCAAGGAATTAAAAAACAGGGCCAGGGTAAGAATTTATCTGGGTACAGCGGAAATACTCGGACGTGTGGTGCTATTGGACAGGGAGGAGTTGGAGTCCGGGGGGGAGGCATATGCCCAACTGGAGCTTGAAGAAAATGCCGCAGCGGGCAGGGGTGACAAATTTGTCATCCGCTCATACTCTCCCATGCTAACCATTGGCGGAGGCAGAATAATAGAACCGGTTCCCAAAAAGCATAAAAGAATGAAGGAAGATGTAATTAACGCTCTGGTCACCAGGGAGAAGGGTACTCCCGCTGAAGTGGTGGGGCAGTATCTTAACAGTAAGCCGGGTATGATGACTGCCGGAGAACTGGCGGATATTTCGGGGCTGTCCAGGGAGGAAGCCGCAGACGCCCTGGATGGGCTGGAGGCTTCCGGAACAGTGGTGCAAACTGTCTTCGAAGGTGTTAAATATTATGCTTCCTCTGTTGCCTATGGGAAATGGACCGGGGAAGTAACGGCGCTGGTTAATGCTTATCACGGGCATTATCCCCTGCGGGAAGGCTTTCACAGGGAGGAGTTGCGCTCGAGAAAGTTTCCGAATCTGGGGCAGAAGCAATTTCACGCTCTTCTGCAAATCATGGAGAATGACGGGAAAATAGTTGCAGGAGTTAATTCCATTGCCCTGCCGGGCTTTAAGGCTGAACCCGGGGATACCTACGGTAAAGCTGTGCAGGCCATTGAAAAAATATACCAGGCTAACGGTTGCCAGCCGCCTGCCTGGGCTGAGGCGATAAGTAAAACGGCCCTGCCCAAGGGACAGGACCAGGAAATTCTGCAATACTTTTTGCGCCGGGGGGCACTGGTGAAGGTGGCCGACGAACTTTATTTTCATCCGGACGCCCTGCGTGAGGCCAGGGAAAAAATGCAGCTTTTTTTAGCGGAGAAAGGCCAAATTACCGTGGGTGAGGCCAGGGATTTGCTGGGCACTTCCAGAAAATACGCCCTTCCCCTGTTGGAATTTTTTGACCGGGAGAAGGTTACCAGAAGAGTAGGTGATATAAGGTTGCCCGGCCGCGCACTCTAGGAGGCCGTTGAAAAACTGCGCCTGGCGTTTAAGGTAAGGGGACACACCTTCTGTGTTGCCTTAATTCTAACCTCTTAACAAATTACTCGAAGGAATGTCCCCAACGAATGCTCGCCGACCAGTAATAATTGGGGACATTCCTCCGAAGGAGGTGTGTCCCCTGACCTTTGACCAACCGTACGCTCCGTGCTGTCCGGCTTCGCCTTTCGCGCCATGCTTGTTTTTGAACGGCCTCAGACTTTGAGCTTTAGATAACAACGTTCTCTTTATTTCAAGGGCCACATGAAAAGACCGGTTTCTTCATCTAAAACGCGGTGGAATGTTTTATCCTCTTCAGGCATATACTCATTGATTATATACTCGCAGGAGAAAACCTCGGTGCCTTCTATCAAATGGCCGCCAATCATTTTCCCCTCGTTGTTCATAAGGGCTATGTGGGCGTGAGTGAAAGGAACGCCATCTTTGATGGAGATATTTCCCTGTAAACTAATAATTTCAAGGTAATAGTCAAACTCCAGGGAAAAATACTCCCTGCTTTCCTGCAGGAAAAATCCAACCATGGCCTTACTAACCGCGCCTATGGCCTGCACCTTGCCAAGGCGAATGTTCTCTTCATGGCATAGCCGGTTTATCTCTGCCATAAGATCGCTGCCTTTGGGCAGTCGCCCGATTAGAGTTCTGCCCCGGGATACTGGTTGCGGAAACATAATTTTCCTCCTCATGTCTGAATTTGTAATAAAAAAGATCGTTATATTGTATACAAAAGGCAAAATTGTTGTTTTTCATTTCTGCAATGATTATGTATATCCCTTCTGGAAATTGAAAAATTGATAAAAAAATTATTCATATATTGTCAACTGCAAAATAATTGAGAGGGAGTGATCCAAATCCGTGGAAAGTCCTGAAAAAATTATTCTTACAGAGGTGGCCGGAAGTGGCTTCGTTACCTTTAAGGAATTCATGAATCTGGCTTTATATCACCCGCAGGCCGGATACTACATGCGGGGGGACAATAAAATTGGGATAGAGGGTGACTTCTACACCAGTTCCGATGTAACCCCTCTGTTCGGCTACGCTCTGGCCGGGCAGTTCGCCCAGATGTGGGCCTTACTGGGCAGCCCGCCGCAATGGCATATGGTGGAATACGGTGCCGGCAAGGGAAAGCTGGCTGTAGATGTGCTGACCCGCCTGCGGGATTACCATCAGGATGCCTATGAAGGCCTAAAATATTACATAATTGAGATAAGCCCTGCCATGAGAGAACTGCAGCAAAAAAAACTGGAAAGCGAGACTAGCCTGGCCGGCAAAGTGGCCTGGGTGTCCCGGCTGGAAGAAATAAATCCCGCCGGCGGTATAACAGGCTGCGTTTTTTCCAATGAGTTGGTGGATGCCTTTCCCGTGCACCGCATAAGAAAAACCGGGGGAGAGCTGAAAGAGCTATATATAAAGCCCGTTGCCAGTGGGCTGATTGAGGAAGAAGGCCCTCTGTCCAGCCGGGAGTTGATAAATTATAATGATTTATTTGAGATCACCCTGGAAGAGGGCCAGACGGCAGAGATCAATCTGGCTGCGGAAGGATGGCTGCAAGAAGTAGCCGTAAATATGTCCAGGGGATTTTTGCTAACCATAGACTATGGCGGCGCAACGGTGGATTTATATAATCCCATGCGGCCCCGGGGCACCCTGCGCTGCTACAGCCAGCACAGACTGCTGGATAGCCCGCTGGAGCGGCCTGGTTGCTGCGACATTACCGCTCACGTAAACTTTTCAGCGCTGCGACTATGGGGGGAAAGGTTCGGGCTTGAGCAGGCTGGATTTAACAATCAGATGAACTTTTTAATTAACCTGGGCATAATTGAAATGATCGGCGGCCGGAACAATTATTCCTTTGATCTAAAGGCCATGAAAGAAACCATGGCGGTGAAGAAAATAATCATGCCTGAGGGCATGGGTAATATATTTAAAGTTTTGGCTCAGTACAAGGGACTTCCCGAAAGGCCGCAGCTGAAGGGCTTTACATCAGGGAATATGGCTATAAGGCGGTAAAGAACTTGTAAAAATATTGTGAGGCCGGATTAGGCAGCGGGGGGAAGTATGAAAAACTTTTATATTGAGGAAGGCGAGGGAAAACACAAGGTTTTTCTTTGGGCAGTAGCAACCGGCGACGGTATACTGGTTAATATTTTGGGCGGCGAAAAGCCTCACCTGGGAGCGGTAGTGGTGAGCCTGCCCAGGCCAGGACTTGCCGACCCCTCCGTAACCAGTTGTACCACCTCTGTGCTGCCTCTGCCCGGACACAAAGACGACGAGGCTGCCAGGCCGGTGGCGGAATTGCTGGCCAAAGTCACAGGCCAGCCGGTGAGTGTGGCGGTGGGCATGCATATTCATGAGGCCAAAAAAGAGGATATTGACAAACTACTGCATAACACTAGGGTGGCAGCGGACAGGTTGCTCAAATTGCTGGACATAGAGTAGCTGGAAAAAATAGTCACCTCGGCCAGGGATTTTATATCTTTCAGCGGGGAAAGATACTGAACGAGGAGGTGATTGTTTTGACACAGGATTGTAAATCTACCAAGTCCGGCCCGGGTTGCGGTAAAGAATCCACCACCCTGACCGACTCTGTCAGCAGTTCTTCCGATAGTTCCTGCGCTTCTTCCGCCAGTTCGGCAAGTGATTGCGCGGTTGAAGGCAGCCCGGAGGAATGTCCGAAATAAACATTTGGCATTGTGCGTTTAAGGCAAAAAATATTTACTAAATCAAGTAAATTAAGGCGGAGTAATCCGCCTTATGCCTTTTTAACAGAAAAAATTTGCTATTGACTAAAAGCATTTTGGAGGGTATTATGGTAGTGATAATCATTATCAATGCACTGCTATATTTTTTTAACTACTCAATGATAATGAATATCATTTACGAAGGAGGGGTGCCATTATGACTTTGGACAGGGTTAAAAGAGGCTGTCTCTGTAGAATTATATCAATGCCTTCAGAGCAGGTCAGGGATCAGTGTATTAGACTCGGTATATGTGAAGGTGAGACTGTAAACTGCTGTGAAATTGTTCCGGCCGGACCGGTAGTAATAAGAAAAAAGAGGCAGGAAATTGCCATTGGCAGAGCGCTGGCCAAAAAAATAGCAGTTGAAGAAATCTGATATCAGTCAGTAGTCAGTAGTCAGTAGTCAGCATGAGAGAACGGTTTATCGTCTCGAAGTATTCATAATTCTGACTACTGAATTCTGAATACCTGATTTAAATAAAAGTTTCTGGAGGAAAGTACAATGTCAGGTTGCCATCAAACCTCTGATTACAAGGAAGAAATGAACACCGGCAGAAAGAAAATAGTGCTGGCAGGCAATCCGAATACGGGTAAATCGGTATTTTTCAACCATTTCACCGGGATATACGTGGATGTATCCAATTATCCCGGCACCACTCTGGAAATTTCCTGCGGCAGGTACGGCGCCTATAGCGTTTTTGATACCCCTGGGGTATATGGGATTTCATCATTTAACGACGAGGAGACTGTGGCCAGGGATATTATCCTGGGTGCGGATCTGGTTATTAACGTGGTGTCTGCGGTTCACCTGGAAAGGGATCTTTTCCTGACCCAGCAGCTTATCGACACCGGGATACCGGTTATATTGGCTCTAAATATGATTGATGAAGCTGGTAAGCTGGGCATGGAAATTGACGTTGAGGCGCTGGCTGATATGCTTGGTGTGCCGGTAATACCTACAGTGGCGATTAAGAAAAAAGGCTTTGACAGGCTGGCAGCCTCCCTTATAGAAGCCCGCCCGGGCAATAAAACACCGGAACTGCAAGTAATGCTGGAACCTTTGAGTCTGGAGCATGGGGTACCGCAGGGCGAGGCGTTGTTAATTCTTGAGGGCGACCCGGTAGTGGCAGGGCGTTGGGGTATGGCGCCCGGGGACAGCCGGGAGATAATCTACAGAAAAAGAAGAATGCATGTAAATAATATCTGTAGTAGTGTTGTCAGGGAAACGTACGCTGGCAGTGGATTTGCCTCCCGGCTGAGCCGCTGGATGATCAGGCCGGTAACCGGAATACCCATACTGGCATTCAGCCTGTGGGCTATGTACAAATTCGTGGGGATTTTTGTGGCCGGCACCGTGGTTGGCATAACTGAAGGCGAAATTATGCTCGGGATATTCGAGCCGGCTGTGCGGAGTCTGGTGGGGTACATAATGCCCCTGAATTCCCTGCCCGGTACAATACTTGCCGGCGAATTCGGGCTGCTGACCATGACCTTTACCTATCTACTGGGGCTGCTGCTGCCCCTGGTGGTAGCGTTTTATTTTATGCTGGCCCTTTTTGAGGATTCCGGCTACCTGCCCAGGATAGCCACTCTGGTGGACCGGTTGCTTACGGGAGTCGGCCTAAACGGACGGGGTGTGATACCAATCATCCTTGGCTTCGGCTGCGTGACCATGGCCACCATTACCACCAGGTTGCTGGCCTCCGACAGGGAGAAAAAAATCGCCATTTTTCTCCTGGGGCTTACTATTCCGTGTTCGGCCCAACTGGGTGTTATAGCAGGTATGCTGTCCGGTCTGGGACCCGAATACGTATTGCTCTACGTTACGGTTATTTTCGCTGTGCTGGTGGTGTCAGGGACAGCCTTGAACGCTATGTTGCCGGGTGAGTCTTCGCATCTGTTGATCGATTTGCCACCGCTAAGGCTGCCCAGACCGTTAAATATAATTCGTAAAACGGGCATCAAATCATATGCCTTTCTGAAAGAGGCTGCTCCTCTTTTCGCTGCAGGCGCACTGATCGTCAGCGCACTTCAATTAACCGGCATGCTGTCATACATTCAGCGCTTGCTTGCACCGCTGACCGTGGCCTGGCTGGGGCTTCCCCCCGAGGCCGCCACCGCCTTTGTGATGGGACTGGTAAGGCGGGATTTCGGTGCGGCAGGTTTAAGCAGCCTTTCCCTTGGTCATTTGCAGACGGTGGTGGCGCTGGTAGTGATTACCCTATTTGTTCCCTGCATTGCTTCCATCATGGTAATTTTCAAAGAACGTTCCAGAGGTGAGGCTCTCTGGATCTGGGGGGGCAGTGTATTAACAGCGTTTTTTACCGGGGGACTGATAAATCAATTATCCAGGCTGATCACAGGTGGAAACAGTCAACATACCCCATTAATCCTGGCTTTTGCAGCTATGGTGTCTGCTTTAGGAGTTGCTCTGCTGCTGCGTCTGTTGACCTGTCACAGAAAGAAACCTGGATATAGCATATAAATTAGAGAATAAGTTTATAAGTTGGGTGCCTGGCACCATTGGGGTGATACGAATGAACAGGGAAAATGATTATATTACCTGTAAACAATGCGGCTACAAAATTGATCAGTTTACCGGGTTCCGTTGCCCCCGCTGCATGGCTCCGTTACTGTCTTGCGGCTCATGTAGCGGAAACTGTAAAAAATGTATGGCCACGAGCAATTCGAAGCCAAAGAATGATCACGGCAAACTATAGGTCATTTAAGAAAAAACCAGATTTCACTGGTTTTTTCTATTTTTTCGCAGGAGATATGCATAGCCCGTAGAAGATGGAATAATTATAAAATAGTACAACAATATCCGGGCATATTATAATCTCATCGAGGGGGAGCCGGGATGAGTATACTGGGAATGATTATCGCTATTTTGTTTTTTGCCGCCGGAGTGGCCGGCACTGTGCTGCCGGCGCTTCCTGGCGCGCCGTTAATTTTTCTGGGCATGGTTATATACGGACTGTTCACCGGCTTTTACAATCTGTCGCTGTGGTTTTTTATATTGCAGGCTGCCGCCGTAGCGCTGGTTTTTTTTATTGATTTTGCCGCTAACGCCTGGGGAGTGCACAGATACGGCGGCTCCCGGGCTGCTATGTGGGGCGGCATAGCCGGGCTGGTGTTTGGCATACTGCTGCTGGGCCCGCTGGGGATTATTCTGGGGCCGTTCCTGGGTGCGGTGGCCGGAGAATTGATTGATAAAAAACCCCTGGACAGGGCGGTCAGGGTGGGGTTCGGAACGCTGCTGGGGCTGGCAGGCGGTACGGTTCTAAAGCTGGTGGTGGAAGCAGGCATGATCATCTGGTTCTTTACAGCCGTCTGGTAACAATTCCACGTTGACTTTTGTGGTGAGATATTGCATAAAATATTTTGCGTCAAGTAATAACGGGGCATAGCTCAGTTTGGTAAAGCGCACGGTGACAAAACACAACCCCAATTCATTGTTAATGTCACTCGAAAGGTAAAATTTAACCTTGCTTCATGAAAAAAATATTGATATAATAATTTTTGCTTACGGGATGTAGCTCAGTTTGGCTAGAGCGCTGCGTTCGGGACGCAGAGGCCGCACGTTCAAGTCGTGTCATCCCGACCAATAAAATAAAAAGTGGGTAGGCAATTACGCCTACCCACTTTTTATCGTTAAACTTAACTACATATGGTTTGCTTTATTGTACATATGAACATTTAATTATCTTCAGGCAAGATTTCTAGATAGTCTAAAATTTTGTTTATTTCATTTTTAATTAAGGTTGCTCTCTGTTTTAAAAACTTATCATATTCGTCCGTCCAAATAGGTGAATTATTTGATGGGGGAATTAGGTGGGTCTCTAAATCAGACAGAAAGTATATGCTATTATTTTTTAAAGATATAGAAAAATAATTGCTAGGTTCTTTATTGCTGAATAATCTATTTGTATCTCTTGGCAAAAAACATATATTAGCTATACTGTCAATATTATTAGAATTTTCTTTGCCTGTTTTAGAATTTCTAGGGAATATATGATGCAATTCACTTTTTTTACCTTTAATTAAAACCTCATTTATTTTAATTGTTTGATGATTATAAAAGTCAATAGGCTTTTTAGATGCTAAAAGGCATAAGATAGAATTACTGGAAGCATTATTTAAGTTAAGCACTGTCTCTAAAATTGTTTCTTCATTTATTTCAAACTTAGGAACCCGAGGTTCATAAGTTTTGTTTTGTATTAGTTCGTCAAACCATAAACAATCATTATGAATTATTTCATTAGTATGGGCTTGATATCTACCTGATAAACTGCTTCGCCAAAACCATTTATTAATGGCTGATTTATATTCTTCATGAAAAGTTTTGTTGCCTAATCTAAAAAAGAAATATGAAAGAGGAACTAACATTGTTGAATAAGGTAGTATCTTAGGGGATGTAATTCCTATTTCATCTTTTAAGTGTCTTGTTGCCTGAATAATAGATGTCGTTGTCTTTTCCCATAAAGCTAAAATATCATCACTTTTAATATCTAAGATGTCGGATTCTGAACATTTTTGGGTTTTGTGAACTGATACTGTACGTAGAAATACCAGCTCATCAATTCCATCGTAATCTTCTTTAAGTAAGTAATCTTGAAGTTCATCCAAGTTATCCCGTAAATAAAATTCATCTTGCTTATAAGTTTTAGCAACCATTAGGTCAACTAAACTAAGTTTCTTGCCTTTTTGGTTTACTCGTGTAAATATATCGCATATTTCCTCTATGGGTATGTTGTTAAGCTTTATACTGAAACTTTGTAGTCTTTTCTAAATTTTTCAGAAATAGTCAAGTAGTAATCTGACAAATCATAATTAATCTGGCTTAAGTTTCTGTAAATAGCAGAGTCAAAATCCAGTAATTTTTCTAGAGGCAGTACTTGGTCGGAACTGCTGGAGTCTTTTAATTCTTTCTCAGTCAGAAAAGGACTATTGCTAATTTGGTCTAATAAGTCTTTTTTAGACATCTCATAGGCTTTTGAAATATTAAAAAACAATTTAAAACTAGTCCTATTGCGCTTTGCGCCTTTAACTGCACCAATAATTGAAGTTATCCTTTGTTGTCCATCCAGTACATAGTTAAATTTACCTTTGCTATTTTCCTTTAGTTCAATATTTAATATATTTCTGTGTCTTGGTAACTGCTCGTCAGTTTCCCAAATTAAAAAACTACCTATGGGATAATGTCTATAGATACTATCCCATAAATCACGTATATTGCTTTTATCCCAAACAAAGTCTCTTTGGAATACTGGTATTGCATATTGACCATTTTCCAACCTTTGAATGATAGTGGTTAGTTCGATGTTCTCAAATTCTATTGCTCGTAGCTGTTCGGAATTATTCATATATAGCCTCCAAAGAATCCAAAACAGAATATTTAAAATTATTTTCGATTAATAATATAGATTTCCTTTATAAATATTTCGACAAAATATGCAAGATATTTGTTTGTATATCATTCCGACCAGAAAAATAAAGTGGGTAGCCTTAATGCCTACCCACTTTATTTCATGCTTCTTACTTTTTTTATCACTTTCCTTGGGATTAATTCACTATAATTTTCAATATCCTTTGGCGAATGTATATCATAGTTAATTTTTGTTAAAACACAGTAATAACTGGTAGTTTTTTCTAATAATTTCTCCTTAGTGTCAACCAGAGTTTTATGAAGCTCTGGAGTACAACAAAAAACTTTTTCGTTGTATTCTGATAATTCTACTAACCCCTCATACAAAGATTCTGTGGCATTAAAGACGAATTGAGGTAAGCA